>Ga0181372_1000003_pt1 | contig 63575 bp, 51 predicted proteins | sample LowvirmetaG_5_FD_130161 | JGI IMG/M metagenome (GOLD analysis project Ga0181372, IMG submission 130161) | Marine viral communities from the Subarctic Pacific Ocean - Lowphox_08 viral metaG | ecosystem: Environmental > Aquatic > Marine > Oceanic | place: Subarctic Pacific Ocean | collected...
ACGGTCAATTTCCAAAGAAACTTCCTTGCCAAGCAAGTCAGTCAATTCACGCTCAAGGTCCAAGTTGTGGTACGCACGCAGGTCCTGAGCAGCTTCGAGAGTCCAAAGCGCACGGAACTTACGGGTGCGAGCCATAACGGCTTGTTGTTCGATATGGAAGTTGATTTCTGGAATTCCAGTACCTGCAAGGTTTTCACCAGTGGATACGTCAAGAGCGTAAGTCTTGGTAGTATCTGGGAAAGCAGCAATCTTACCACCAACAGTATCGTTAGCAGCGAGAGTGTGCCCGGACAAACCAGGTTGGTCACCAAAACCATCGTATGGTCCCCCATCAGCGATTTGGTCATCCAAAGATGAAAGTGCGCCCCAACCACCATCGGCGTTAGCCGCGGCATCGCGACCAGCGTACGTTAGGTTGTAACGGCTGTATACGGTTTCGGTTCCAGCATTGCCACCCGTGCCTGAACGGGAGTAACCTAGGTAGAATACCTGGGATACAGGGGCTTGCATTGGCTGAACGCCACAAACCTTATTAGCAATTAGTTCCGGGAATACCCGGCGAATGAGAGGGAACGCAAATTTCTGAAAAGTTCCAAGTGAGCCGACTTGAGTGGATTCTTGTAGTGATTGTCCATCTTTAGCCATTTCGTTCATGATAGAACGTGCTTGGTTCTCTAAAAGGACAGCGGTACTCTCACGGGTTGATGAGTCCTCAATCCCTTCCAGAATAGGATTCCACTTCTCAGTAAGCGTACGTGAAGTGTCTTTATTTAACATAATATTATTTATCCTCCGTGAAAGTACGCGATAGGCGCACCACATCTTCGGTGAGGAAACGGTTTTCCGAAGACGCATTTGTGAAATTATCTACCGTATCAGTTTCGTTAGTGATAACTACTGCCGATTCGGAAGAGCGGAATGGTGTATCCACTCGCTCTTGTAGGTTTTGGTTCTCTTCCATTAGAGATGACATCTCACTTTTTGAGGAACCTAGCTTGCCTTCTAGCAAGCGATTTTCTTGAGCCGAGTGCTCAAGCGCTGAATTCAAAGTTGTAACTGATTCTTCAAGGCTTGCAATTTTTGCAGCGTAAGAATTAGTGATGCTGTCTGTATCTTCGGAGACAATATCTGCCGCTACTAACTGCTTGACCGCTTCGTAAATTTTTACGGCACGGAAAGTTTCGTCGGTAGCTTTTAATTCTTCTTGAGCAGTTTCTTTGAGTTGGTCTAATTTGGTACGTAGAAAACTGCTCACCTTAGACTCTAGAAGTTTTACTTCATCGGCGACGCGCTGGTCCACATGCTCATTGATGAGGTTATGGATTTCGGCTGCGCCACTCTTGGAGAGGTCTCCGGGGAGGGCTTTTACGATTTGGTCAAGAGTGTTACTCATAATCTTATATAATATCTATGTAAACAGGTCTAATAAGTCTACTTATTTCTTAGTGTATTCTTAAGGGCTGTAATATAAATTCTTTCCTGCTTATGGTGGTCCATCTTTTCTACAATAGGGTCACGCTTTTCATGAAGCATGTTCTCCTTTAAAGTTGGGAACGCACCTTGGCACGACGGGTCTGACACCATATCCCAGGTAATCATTTTTAAATTGTCTTGAACTCGGTAGCAGTCTTCGTGCATATCTTGCTCTAGGCTTCCAGTAGCTCTGGAAGAGATGCCTACCTGTACTCCTGACTTCAGAAGCTCTTGTAGGACTTTACCGGATGGTGTATTCAACACTTCCGCTTCGCCGATAATCCTGTTACCTTCAAACGTTAGACCAGTAATCAAGTGAGAAGCATTGGACAAGGAAACAACTTCACTAGAAGGGTGGTCCAATTCACCTACCAATCTACGCTCTGCAATCATAGTACCCAGCTTTTGGCATTCTCGCTCGAGAAGCTTTTTACTGTAGATTCTTTTATTTCCATTAACAGACTCAGCCTCAGAAAACAGCCCACGAATTTTCATAGGCTTACCCCCCTTACCCTCATTGAGGATTTGGACTTCTCCAAAGGAGTTGAATTCTCTTAGTAGGTTAGTCATTACTTTTTAGGTCTTGGATTGTTATCTAAGTACTGTTGAGCTCTTTTGTTTCTAGCGGCAACCTCATCATAGGCTCCAAGATAATCGCCACGCTTCGCGCTGCCACGATTACCTTGACTTACATTTGTACTATACGTTGCGTGACTAACTGCTTTCTTGTCCTGGTTGATGTCATCCATGAAATCTTTTGGTTTGTTCATGCCGGCGAATCTCTTTGCATTAGCTGTGCCTACCTTTCGGGCGCGACGTTTAGCCAACTTACCTTTAACCCATTTACCTACTTTAGAGCCGACTATTTTCTTCTTTACATCGCGGACGATGTTTTTGCCAGCTTGCACGATTCCTTGGTCTGTTCGCATTTCGCAGAGCATTTGATTTGTTAGTTTTCGTACCATAATTATTTACCTCCCGCGTACGGGTTTTGTGGATGTTTACGAGAGTGGGAAGATGCTTTACCGAATCCGCTCTCACCTTTGTCTTGTCCGCTGCCTGCGGGTTTCTTTTTAGCGGTCATTAGTTGGTTCTTAGTCAACTTAACAACTGGACCTCTGCCTCCGGTTCGGACTCCTCCTGCACCGAAAGTGTCACTTGCGGGACCTTTTCTACCAAAATCGGCAACGCTTACGTCCCCTTTATACCCTTTGCCTGTGGCATTCTCGGTTAAAAGTTCACCTACAAAGTTGTTAAAAGACTCGTGATACATTGCTTGCATATCTTGATGGATTCTAAATTGAGTTTCATCGTCTTTAGATTGTGCGCTCTTACGTTTAACGCCTTTGTTGTTGTTTTTACGTCCTCCAGGTGAGGCATCTTTAGGAGCCTTAACCTGCATAATTTTAGGGGGTGTGGACGCAGCTTTAATTTGTTTAGCTTGGTCTTTGTCTCCAGGTAATTTAACCTGCAGTGCGGGATGGTGAGATTGACCTTTGTCCCCTCCAGCCATATTTACACCAACGGCGCCTACACTTGTCATCTCAGACACGATTTCCTTAGCTTTTCTAAGGATTTCAATTTGGTCTTGGTTGAGATTTTCGTTTTTCATTTTCTTTACTGGAGCTTTTTTCTTTTTCGTTAACGATATAGGTTTTATTTGTCCTACGCCGTAACTGTCTGCACTTCTTACCGTTCCGGACTTATCCGTTTCGAAATCTTTTGGTTTCGGTAGAGGTTTTACATCCTCGCCTCGCAAATAAGCATTTCTATCTTGGTGACCCATAGCTTTCAACTCCTCTGGCGTAGAGGGGGTTACAACCTTTTTGGCAAACTTTTTAACTCTACCAGCTAAACTCTTAAGGTCTCCTTTTAAAGTGCGTGCTGGCGCTAGGCCACCATGTTTGCTTTTAGGGTCGACCTCCCTTGCAGTTTTTAAAGTACCGCTTTCTTTTCGTGGTCTGTTTCTATAGTCGCTTTGGTCGCCTGTAACATAAGACTTTGCACGCCCGACAGCAGTTTTAACAGCATCCATGCGCTTACCTTCACCTAGAACGTGGGACATTAAAACCTCATGCGCAGATTCGGTCAACTCAGGAAGTTCTTCTTGTTTTTCCTGAATTAGACCTTCAGCGGTGGGTTGCCCTGTTACCTTGGAGGCATCTGTTAAAACGCCACCTAAAATTTCATCAGCCATTTGCGCGATGGATTTTTGAGACATAATTACTTCTCGTTAAGGTAAACTACAAAATCTGCTTCTTCTTCTGTGTCAACAACGAACATTTCGCCTTCTTCGTTTTCAACGATGAAAGCAAATGACTCCGCAGAGTCTTCGTCCTCGGTTACATTGTATTCGACACCGTTAAGTTCCATAACAAAGTTCTCAGAAGATTCTTCACCTTCCTCAACACTTTCGCATAGAGTTACGTAAAAATCGCCATCGCATTCGACGATTTCATCGAAATCCAAAGAAGCCTCATCAAACTCAACGCTTTCCGTTAGGATTGGGTCCTCTTTTACAGATTCAAAAATGTTGTCAGAAAGTTCTTCAAGCTTGATACAAAGAGTTTCCTCGATTGCGCAAATCTCTGGTGAGAGAGCGAAGAGTTGGTCGTCCACTGCAATGATGCTAGGGGTTGCCGGAGTGTTTTCGAGACCCAGGTTTTCCAGAATCATATTGACAACGTTGTCGTCAGCAGGCATGATGCCTAGATTGTCATTGTTTTCTTTATATTTCATAATAGATTGGGAAGAGGTTTAAACTCTTCTATTTTATTTAGTAGTTACTTAGAAGAATCAACTTGTTTTTTTAGCCCTTCCATGAGATTTTCAAGTTGTTTTATCTTAACATCTTGTTCTTCATCTCTTTGGTCAATATCTTTTTGGGAGACAGTATTGCCTAAATCACCAAACTTTTTAACCCACTTCCTACCACGCTTCGTTACAAGAGGGACTAAAACAAAAATTGCAGCGTACCACCAGCCGAGTTGAAAAATTAAATTTTTAGTTTCATGTATGGTACTTGCAGTAGTCCCTGGCGCGGGCTTACCTGAGTTAGCGGCTGCTAAGGCAACAGCGTCGCTGACTGGAGCGTCATTATTGGGGAATGCCATTTGTGCTCCAGTTACACCAGCGGCTCCCCCTATAGCAGCGCCAGGGGGTCCTCCTAAAGCAGCGCCAATTGCTCCTCCGGTCGCTCCTCCAGCAATAGGCATTAGAGTGCTACACCCCGGTAGCAATAAAAAAATAAGTAAAAATCGTAACATTAATCAACCCAATCATACCCCCCCAAATCTTCTCCACCTACAGAGTTGTCTGCAGTAGGTAAGTAGGAGGCATTAAGATATCTATGCGCCGGACCCGTAATTTTGATTTTTACACGCTTCCTTTTAAAGCCAGTTTCGGTGGTTGTCCAGTTAATGTAGTGGGGTTTATAATCAGAAGATAGGTCACCCCACCAGAATGCTTTTTGGTGGTGGTGTTGGTCGGTATGTTCGCTGTGGTTCACTTTTACAATGGGCATGTTAGTCATTAACACAAACCCATTGTATCCCGGAGAATTTTGGGAGGCTATAAAATCATAACCTTCTTCCTTTGGGGTGCCTGCGGTCCATGTATTCGGTGGGTAATATTTATTAAAAGTTTGGTGTTCGCCTACACAGTTGGCTACCCAACTAGCAGTTTCCGCGTCGTATTTCGTTTGTCTTTCATCTAAAGTACAAATCGCATCATAAGGTCTTAAGTACGTCGGACCGTCCTGGTTGCAGTCGAGGTAGTTGGTAGGAGGTCTTAACGGGGGTCTTGCCCCAAACCTGTACCAAACAAAAGTTCCCCAATCATTCGCGGTATCAAAACAGTTTGCTACTTCGATTTGTAACGCATCAATAGCTGCCGGGGCAAAACCTAAAGCGTCAACGTCAATCCAGTAGGGGGCATACCCTAAAGGGATTCCCATATGGGGAAGCTCATTGCGTACTGTTTTTCCTCCGCCTACCGTAACACATTTTGTATACCAATGACCTCTGTCTGTCCAACTACCTCCATGTCCGAAGCCAGACCAACCTGAACCTTTGCGCCAGTGGTGGTGCCATACCTCTTCGCACTCCTCGTGTGCATCCCGTTCAGGGTTGAAGGGTGGGAACTCGAAATCTAACTCTAGATGCTGTAGCTTGTACCTATTGTTTGGGTCCAACTGACTGTCTCCCATTTTAGCAGGCAATTCTGGTCTGTGTTTTGTCGTATGGGTATTTCTCTTGTGTTCAGCCCTGTATTGTGCTGCTGGGTACTCCGTTATGTCTCCATCTTCAAAGAACCCCCATACATTGGTGTTGTAGCTTAAAAATCGTCTACGGTTAATAATTCTCCGACAAAGGACGTCTTGGGCTCCATATATTCTTGACCTGTAGCTTTCATAAGGTTTCTCTTCGTGCATCAATTTAAGATTGTACGCGTCGTGGTAAAACCTGTCAAGGTAATTTCTAACAGAGGGGATGTATTGCCCTTTTTGGTACACTAAGTCTCCTGCGAAGCCTGTACCTGTCAGGGGGTTGTACCCTGGACTATACAACCAACTTGCGTCCTTAGGTCCCACCCCCCACATAGAGCCCCACACGGGTATGGGGGCTGAGGAGGTTCCACACTTAGGATAAGTGGGGTGAGTTTTTAATTGAGGGAAGGTTCCTCTCGATGATGTTATAGGTGCGGCTTGAGTTTGTGGACGAGCTACAGCGGCTTCCATAGCTAAAAGCCGTCCTTCGTGGTTTCCAGGAGGTAAAACACGTTGACCTGAACGAATCTCGAAAGTATTCCACTGGTCTTTTCGCATTACGTAATCAACTAAAGCCTGGTAATCTGAATCAAGAACAGTTAGGAATCTATTTGTGGCTTCAGGGTTGTATGAGTTTGCAATTGCCTGTCGCTCAGGTAATGTGAGCTCGGTGGACCTAAAGAAAGGTCTGATGTCGGCTACCCAGCTTTTTTGAATAGTCCCTCCAGAATACCCTTTGGGAATCTTAACATAAGCTACCGGGACGCAAAAAAGCCCAACATCTGCTTTTGAAAGGTAGCCATTTTGTGCGCCTGTCTGTTCGTCTGTAGACGAAACAATAGGGGTAAAATAATCAAGCACGCCAGGGGTGACGTGGAATGATGCGTTGATGAAGTCGTCAGGCGCAGGAGTGGTTCCAAAAGTACGCGTGGAGGAAAACCTTTCAATGGATGTTAACCCCATACCGTACGTCTTTGCTTTTGTGATTCCTTTTGAATTTGCCCTTGGCGTTTCTCGGTACTTATCAACCCCTTTAGAGGGACCCCAATCAGGATGCCACGTAATATTAGGGTCCTCATCACCCCATAAATAACGGTTATCTCTGATGAATACCGGTGAGTTGCGGAAACCTCCACCTTTAATAACAACCAATTTAGGTTGCATATTGTCGTCTGAAAGCACAGTGGGGTTTTTATCAAACTGGTCTTGTGAGGGGAATCCTTGAACGCAGACTAAATCTAACCTGTGACTAGGTGGGTCCGGAGCATAATTTTCAAACCCTCCAAGGTTGGAGTAATTAAAATCTTCATCTTTCCAAGCATCAAAACTGACATGTTCTCCTTGGAAAAAAATAACAGAAGACCGTTGGGACTCTCCCATCCCATGAAAACCAGTCCGGATGCCCAAGTCAGCGTGGCTTTTATCTGAGTCTTTGCCCCCGCGGCGGGTATTTAATCCTGAGCCTTTCCCAGTCGACCTAAAAGGTCCTGCTTGGGTTGGCATACGACACAGAAACGTGCCAGGATTTACATACAAGGTATTTTGAACAGCTTCAGGTTGCAGTGAAAGTACTCTTTCCCTATCAAAATCAATATCTAAGGAATCTTGTAACTTATTGTAAGCCTCATCGATTTGGTCTTGTATAATAACATCGTTATCTGCAAGACCCTTTAAAGGGTTATTGTCCTCAGTATGCTCATAAGCACCTATTGGTCCATGGAGTTTAACCTTTTTAATTTTTGCCATTTTAATAAATCGTATCCGTAGCTACTTCAACGCCCTCGTACAAATCAGGAGTAACAGAAAGACCTACGAGAGTTACAGAACACATCATAGCACCTTCAATGGCAGTAACATTTGCATACTTATCGTTTGGTCTCCAGAATGCCCACCATGGGTAATCCCTAACTTTTACCCTTTTTACAGTGTCAGTACACCCAAAATCAAAATCAATAAACCCAGATTCATATGAACCAGATTCTTCGTCTATATAAGCGTCATGCCTAAAAATATCATAAGTCCAAGCGTCTCCTCCCCATTTCATTTCCATATTAGGGGTTGCTATAATTGCCTCTACAGGACCTCCTGTATACCCTAAATCAGTTATGTTCAACCTATAATAGCCAGAAGGCATTGGCAGAGAGGGGTTATTGCTTTCATTTCCTTCGCGGGTTTCCGTTGCGGTAGAGTAACTTGAGCTTCGATTAGTTAGAGACTCATCGGCAATGTGGAAATGTAATGTAGTGTATAACATCCACTGATTTGTCCCTACCTTATATCTTATAGCCCTTATTGTTTTTTTATACGTTTCGTCATTTCTGCGCAAATGCGAATCAGGTAAGACCAAGCCGTCGTCAAGCACAAAGTCGAGACTTCCATCAAGTTTGAGTTCGTCGGTTTCGTCTGGGTCTAAGTAGAAAGGTTTTACTTCTTGACCATCCATACATGCTAGGTTAAAAGGTTGAAAAACCTCAATATCAGCGTTCTCGCGCATCTTCGCTTCCAGTGTCGCGATACGTCCTTCATGGTCTAAAAAAGGTCTTGCGCCTAAACCTTTAACTACATCATCTTTAAAATGTAAATACTCGGGGTCATTCAAAGTCATAAACCTATTATTTAAACTTGGAGCATGGGAAGTAGCTAGAGCTTGCCTCTCTGATAATGTGAGTTCGGTGGACCTAAACAAAGGTCTAATATCAATTATAGAATCCTCAGACAGTACGTTACCAGCCAAATAACCTCTTGGAACCTTAATATAAGCTACAGGAAGACAAAACACACCTAGATTATCAAATTGGTTTTCAGCCCAAACATCTAAACTTAAAGGCGTAATTCCTGGTGTGTGTGCTATTGCGCCTGTAGCGGTAGATGGAGATTTCCAAGAACCATTAACTATATCATCAGGGGCTGGTATTGTTCCGGATTCTCTCCCGTACACATCCACTTGAGATAAGCCTAAAAGCTTACCTTCTAACCCTTTATCATTTAGAATTTCACCTTCGGTTCTTGGGTTGCTCTCCCCTCCAGAGTTATTTTCAGCTCTAAAATAAGCGCCTTTTACGTATCCCAATCTTGGGTTTTCTTCTACGTTCCCAAACCTTGGGACAAACTCATTAGACTCATCCATCGAAGGAGAAGCTTGGATGTAAAGAAGGTCTATTCGAAAATCAGGCGCATCAGAATCCGTGAAATCATCATCGTTAAATTCAGGGACAGCAATAGTGTCTAAATCCTTGTAATTTATTACAGCGGTCCGGGCTGCTGATTTAGCTTCAAACTGTTCATTTCCATCTCTTTGTGCGGATAAGGTCCTAGGTTCATCTTCTGATTGATGACCTTTGAGGAGTACCGAGTTTGAATCAGCATCCGAACCCCATAGGCGCTCCATTAACCCATTTTCAAAGGTTGCTTTGGTGTTTACTCTAGAAATGAAATTTCCACTTTCTACTCTTAAAACTCCATCCTGTTTTTTACTCCAATACGGGAGCAACTCCTTGAATCCATGTTTACTAGGACTGCTTAAAGCAACATCAATCCTTGTATTCAAAATGTCAATCTGAGATTGAAGGGAAGCGTCGTTTGCTTGTAAATCCTCCAATGGCAGATTATCCACCTTATAGTAATAAGGGTCCCCCGGCAAGTAATACCTAATGTTTGGGTTTATTCTTTCTCGTACCATTATAATAATCTATCTAAATCAAATAAGTTGAGCGAGCGAACGCCAACTCCGAATGTTGAAGTACTAAAGGCAGAATCGTCTCGACCTTCCCCTCCTCTACCAGACTCCCCAGTGGAGCGGTAAATTGAGACAGCATTAACTTTTTTACTAGCCGCATGTTTTGCGTTTGTAAACAAGTTCGAGGCTGATTCGTCTAGCCAATTTCTCATATACCCCTGCCAATCCATATGAAGAGGTGGGATAGGAGCATTTGGGAGACCTCCTCTTAAATTTCCAAGTTCGTCATGGTACCAGGTCATTGACCCTTGAATCCCTGCGGGTTCATTAACTGCAGACGCAGCCCATCCTTGCCCGAAAACGTCCTCCACTCCAGAAAGTTGCATTGTGCCCCCACTGGTTCCGTAGAAGTCGTTACCCCCTTCAAGCCCCATAACTAACCGCTCATCCGAGCCGGAAAGGGGTATAGCTTGGCTTACATACGTTTGGTACCCAGCCGAATTAATTTGGTCCATGGCTCCGCCATTCGTCAAGGAGTTCGGAGAAACAATCTCGTGTGCTGTGCCGTACCCGGCACTTACCTCTACCAAACTCTTTAAATCCCCTCTGTGTCCTAAAAGGAGCCTGAACATCCCATAATTTTCGTAATGTCTTCCAGTGTTAGCGGTTCTAAGTTTAGGGTTAAAAGTTGTACCTAACCCCCCTTCACCGAAATAATCCAAAGCTACGCCGTTAGCCCATTTGCCGTTAGGTCCATGTGCAACTGCGGTCAGACAAAAAGCACTAGGGTCAGATACATTAGAGTTTGCGGCTGCAGTGCCATTAGACATTTTAACATTCGCCGCATGAATTCTAGACGTGTCAGCGATATTCCACAACATTAAATTAGTCGCATACGCGGCGTAAGAAATATTGTTCGCTGTGCCAGCCATGGTTCCAGACGCCGGCGGACCTGGTAAAAATCCACTAGCAGAGTAAAGACCTTGGTTTTTGGTATCCACGTATAGTGCTGTCAAGGTAGTAAGGGAGGATGCTCCCAGTTGGGAGAATGAGGATGTATCAATCATATAATGATTTTTCTTATCCCCAGCCATTGCCGCGCCAGCCTGAAACCACCAGTTCTGATTGTTTACTTTATAAGGGCTAGTGCATGTGTCGCCGGTTGTTGTTGTTCTTGCCCGGTCATTTCCTTCCATATCATAGAATACTCCTGAGCAACTACTTGGGTCATACTCAAAAGAGAAGTTAACACCATTAACGTCTACGTTACTATTACCTACTGCTCGAACGCACATTCCTCCGTTTGTATAATTATTCCGGTGCCATTTAGCCCCATTCTCCGTAGCACCAGGCGTGGCTACTAAGGAGTTACTTCTTTGGTGGTTAGTTGCATTGTTAGCTAATTTAACACACTCCTTCCCCGCGGCTGTTTTAGAGAACCCATTAGGGAAGAATCGGAAGTACCCAGCAGAAGTACAGGAGTTCATATCTAGATACGGGTTTTTTAATGACGCGCCAGTTGCTCCGGAGTTGTAGAAATTATCAACAGTGTCCGTTATTTGACCATCATTAGCCCCTCCTCCGATATTGTGTATAATAATATTGGAGTTTCTATTAGCTACTAATCCTGCTCTTGTTGAGTGAAGCTCAACCTTAGTATGGTTGGAGTCATTGGTGGTAACTCCAGGAGTGGAGCTTAAATCGAATCTGTCTAAATCAAACCCTATAGGGGAGCCAGGGAGCGTAGCTGGTCCGAACTTAACAGTAGAACCATCTTCAGCGAGCACTGGGACACCAAATCTTGAGATTTTAGTAGGACCCGTAAACTCAGCGACCGAATTCTGTCCAACATAAACACCTGCAGTTTGCCAGTTATGGGCTAGTTCGGCTGTTGCCATAGCGTTGGAAGGTGCACAAGTTAGAGATGTCCAAGAAAGTGCGTGCCCTCTAAAATCTACTTTGGAGTTATCTGTGATTGATACACAGGCACCTTTAATAGGAGCAGCATTCGTTTTGGCAGCACAGGCTAGTCCTACAAATTCAGCGTAGGAACCTCCCGTTACAACGATAGCCGGTAAATCGCAAGTCCAAGATGAATCCACAGAACCTACCATCTTTGCCAATCGTGGGCTAGCACCAACAGAGTGCATGTAATCATATATTAAATTTTTAGCACCGGAGTTAATCAACGCTCCGGCACCTCCCCAGGTTCCTAAATTTGTAAGAACAGTACCTACATCAGCAGGGACACATTGGCTTGAATTGCGTATGAGCAAATTTTGACCGTTCTGGGAGCAGGTATACGCTCGTTTGTATGATGCTGAACTATTAGCCCAGTGACCTCGGACAGAAGCAGAGCCTGTCGCGGGACCTCCACTAATTTTATCTCCTTGATACCCGTATATTAATTTAGAACTGTCCAAATCAAATCCAGCGTGAGTGTTCTCCTCGATATTAAACTGAGTTAGTTTTAAAACTGAGTTGTTCGCTTTAACTCCATAGTTGTTTAAGAAAGACTCCAAAATACCGAGATATGTTATTTGGGAAGATTCTAATTTAAAACCTACGTCATTTCCGAAGGCTTGAATAAATGATGTAACTTCATCTAAACTACATCCTCGCGTACGTGGGGGGTCGTTTAATCCGTCCCCTCCATGATTCCACAAAGTTCCTCCGTGTAATTTGGAAGACTCCAGCAGAATTCCAGTATTATTTTTAACAAAGTTGTACAGATTCCTTCGCTCATTGGGTTGTGAGGCGTTATCTAGTTTGTCGGGTCCTGAGTCTTCATTAACTGTTTCAAAATAAATCTCTGAGTTTGTGGCGTGGAGCCCTACCCCGTACTCATCCGAACCCAGCACCGTTCTGGAACCTCCTGAAAGGTTATAATTTCTGTAACATATTAACCCGCTAGCTACAGTTAGCTCTGAATTTTTAACGAATATCCCTGCTTTCGAGCAACGCATAGCTGCGCAACTTTCGAGCACAATATCTGAGTCGACAACCTCAAATCCATGACTACGCATGTGGTTTAAAGAGACTCCCATCAAATTGTTGGAGCCATCAGTACACAGACCACGAAGTGTAATTTTTCCGTGGCATCCTCGCACAGTTACCCCCGAACAGACGTTACCGTATAGATAACTAGATGCGCGGGATGTATTTACAACTGGCGTGGCACGGGTGTCTTGCAGAGGGGTTACCACTGATAGATTATCGCGGTAATTACTCATAGAGGAAGGGTCAACATCTTCGGTTACGATAGTAGGGTCACAGTCGGACCTGTAAGGCATTCCACTAAAACCCTTATAACCAGCATCGCCAAAAAAAATACCTTCTACTGAAGCAGTAAGGCTTTTTGTCTCCTCAACTTGGTCAGGACCTCTTTGCCAAAAACCACGGGCTGTTGTGTGTCCCCATTGTACAGCATCGTAAAGGTTTAACCCAAATCTGTGAGAGCTAGCGTCTGTAATGTTGTACCATGCTTTTGATGAATCTTCATCAGTGTTATCTCCTGCAGAAATTGTGAAATTCTCAAGTTGGTTTCTTCCTTCCCCGTATACGGAGGAAGCCGCCTTCATAATACTGCTTGCAGTGTGGGAGAAAAGCCTGTTTACAATTTCTAATTGTCCATCGCCCTCCGTAACAATATCAGATAATTCAAACTCCGGCAATGCCCCGTAAGTACAAATCTCAACCAGCACAGGGTAAGTTAATCGTTTAGGAATCAAATCCAAAATATCATGAATGTCATCATAGATTCCGATATCGCTATCCACATTACCAGCGGAAGATAAAGTGTAGGTTACAGTCGCGTCCGGTAAATTATCCTGATTGAGACCAACATGATGGAAAAGAGTGTCTGTTCTTTTTACTAGCTCTTGTAATGGGATGTTATCTTGCTCCCAATTATAAAAGGTGCTAGCATCAAACATTGTGATGTTAGGGAACTCCTCTTTAAAAACAGATTGTGTTGGTGTGGGAGCTAGTTGTGGGTATGTTTGGAATGGCATTAGAATTCAATTGTCCACCTAAAATCCAAGGTGAACTCGTTGGTTTTAACAATGTTAGCGAAAGTTCGATAGGCAATCATGTATAAAGTATCGGGAGTTGCCTCAGTGGGATTATTAGAGAAGATTGCGACCTCACATAAAGCTCCTCCGTGCGTTGCATTATCATCGATATTGCATGCACTGTCATTAAGAATTAGCCTCCACATAACTTTCCTGTCAGAGACTCGATGTATAAAAGCGTAAGGCAATTTAACAAAATCTTTTACAGAGGTTGTCCCTGCTGATGTCATGTACGTCATTGAAGATACTTTAAGACCTATTGTATTTTCATCTCCATATTGAGATGCAGGAATTGAAGAAAGGAGGTCACCTCGACCAGAAACCTGAACATTATCTTGAGCTCTAATAGCTACGGTCGAGGCTCCTGTTCCGATTTGCATCCAATTCGCTTGAAATGAACTCACATCAACATTAGGACCTGCAGCGAAAGCATGAGCGAGGTTAACTCCCATGCCGCTTGTAATTACATTATCCTCACTGTAATGCAACTCTTCTGTTCCATTGGAATAGACTTTATAGACCTCTAGGTGTCCTTTTATACTGTTAGCGTCGGTGAATCTCATGTTAAAATTTCAAGCTCCATATTATAGTCAAATAATCAGAATCTTCATGCATTTTTAACCCGCCTGCAAAAAATACTTTTTTAGCAAATAATTTCCATTTAGGTTCAATGTAATCTTTCAAGTTATATATGCTCTCTGTATATGGAGTGCCAGTTGTTGCCATTAAGTAAGGAGGGCGAGCATAATTATAATCTTGTTTTTTGGCAGACCCAGGACCATCAATAGCCCACAACCCTGCGGTTTCAATTCCACCTCCATAGTAATTTAAATATGCATACTCAGCCTTTGTAAGCGTTAGAGCGTACTTAACCACTCTCCTGTTGTCAGTCGCAGTATCAAACGGTCCGGATACAGCAAGACCCCCACTAGAATCATGCAACCAGCTCACGCTCCCTTCATTGTAATTTCTTAAAATATGTCCTCGAGGGGTAATCACACTATACCTATTTAAAACTCCATACACGGAAGAAGTGGTTGTGTTCCAATTTGTAGCATGATTCCCGTCAAACCCAAAGGTTCCAGCGGAAAACGTGACTTCACTTCCAGGCAGATAAGTTCCTCGATGGATAGCTTTTTCAAAAGATGGAATGTGCTCTGTCGTACTAGCGTTATAAAGTTGGGTTGTCGCAGTAGCAGACGGGACAAACTCCATCGCATTTTGAAAGTGCCCATACTCTCCAGGGGAGCTCGCATCGGTAACTACTTGGACGTCACAATCTTGCTCATTTGAAAACATTGGGATAAGCTGCGTGATGTCATCTGGAGAAACGACTCTATACCCTCTCATATCCCCTAAAACAGTAGTCATGCTTGTTGAGGTTGGTGAGGTTTTTACAAAAATGCCAATCTTGGCATCCAACTTTAACCCTTCCGGAAGGGTGAACTCTGGAGAAAGGTAGTTTGTAGTGAGGTCATAAACGTGTTCGAGTGTGCCTCCAGCGTTATAAAAATTGTCTATGCTTCTCCAACACGTAGTGTTAGTTTGGTAGTTAAGTCTGTTTTTGTTCGTTGGGACCCACTGGGTGTTTTCCCCTGTGCCGGACAAAAATAAAATCTTGTCACTATGCCCAATATCTATAAAAATAGCTTCCTTTAGTGTGGCTGCTGTGTTAAGGTAATCGAAGCTAAGGGAATACTTTCGTTTATGCTCCATGCCAAAATTCTCTAAAGTATCGCAGTAAGACACAATAGTATTATGGTATTTTCCGTACGTCGGAGCATACGTGCCATCTTGCGCCCCTACTCTAACCCTAGGGGCATCGTCTTGTCCTCCACTAACAAAAATCGAGACTTTTGCAGGGTGTTCAGTTCGTCCACTATGAGTATCTGTATTAGCGGTGTTAACGAATTGTGTAGACCATCCCCCAGGGAAAGAAACCCTAGGATTGGTGCCTTCTGCTTCGGAAGTCCATCTCGTTGTTTTGTTAACGTCCACACCATCATTAAATTGGGTGGCGGCGTCTGTTAAGGTAACGTTGTGTACCTCTACGTCAGAGCCTCCAGCGTGGAATAAAAGTAAATCATAAACGCTGTCCTCGCATGCTGTACGCATTGAAGACGCCATAGTACTTCCCGTATTTTGAAGAAAGCCATTTCCATAACCAACGCCCCAGCTATCTGGGGGTCTAAGTTTATCCATTCCGTAAATAGGAAGAACTTGTTGCTCCCCATTTAAATTTATCGTCTGCGCAAAATCCGTGCCTAGCTCATTCCAAGTATTTATACCAGAACTCACATCCCTCAAAGGTCTGTGCCCTGCTCTTGGTCCTGAGTTGGGGTCTCCATAAACCTCTACTGAGGATAAAGATGACGTGGCTACCCAGTCTCCGTTACCTCGATACATGTAATAAGTGTTGAGAGGTTCTCTGTAAGGGGAGGGTCCTTTAATTTTAGTGTTTTTTATATAAAAGGTACCCGACGGGTCTTGAAGAGCGTTGAAGTTCCCGTGTTCAGGATTCCCTTCAGGGGGAGGCATTTCATCGTCTGCATAAAAAATAAACTCTACGTCTCGGGTTCCCCAGTTCGAATGCGCTACATGCGCTTCCTTCTTCTTTGCACCCATAGGTGCGTCGCTTACAAAATCTTCATCTCGAACATCGAAAGAAACTTGTGCTGAAGTCCATCCCTTAGGGTCACCCCCCAATAATTCGACCTCTTGAGTGGACTTTGCGATTTTAGGGTAATGGACGCTCCCAGCGAATGGTCTAGCGTGAGACCCGGGCAATAAGGTAGTTTTGTAGTTGTCGTTATTGTTATACCCAATGTCATCCGTCGTTCTCTCAAATTTTCTGGTCTTGAAATTATACCAGTATGCGCGTTCTCCCTGACCAGCTTGACCGTAGGCTGCGCTTTTAACCCTAAGACCTAAACAAACAGGTACGTAATACCCCCAAGGCTCAGGCAAGGTCGTATCACAAAAATGCCGCAAATCTGTTTCGAACTTGAATTTTCCAGGGGGAAGACTTGCGTAAGTATTGTTAAGATTGAAGCTGGATACGTCCGTGTCTACAAATTTATAAAGAGGAGACCCGCCAACAGCGAGCCCAGGGGAGTTTAGTCTCCACCTGACACATTTTTGATGCTCCTCAAAATCGGCATCTGCTTGGGAATTTGTAGGAGGACCTTGAGGACCTGGCATTGTAAAGGCTGCTGCGTTATACGTTGTGTCAGGGTTAAACCATTGGAAGTAAGCATTGCCCGCGTTGTAGTAAGGTCCGACGGTGAGGTACTTAGCATAATCAAAATGGTACGGGTTACTGAATCCCTTATGTACAAGGGCTACTCCTAGTGTACCTGTACCTACGTTGGATTTGCCTTCTACAAGTAGGTTGTAAACTTTCGAAGGGTTTAACCCTGTTATTGTTTGCGACAAAAAGGTTTGTTTTTCTATTGACGACAGGGAATACCAGTCGGCGGGAGGGTTTTGGCTTTGGTCCGTGAGAATGTTTATTCCCGATGTAGGGAATCCAGTGCATGATGAGACTGTTACCCCTGACGCTGTAGCCTCGTGTACGTGCCAGCCTTGTACTTGTCCTATGTCTAGGTTCTTGAGTATTAATTTCCCTCGTACTCCGTTAGCGTTACCCGCGTGCCCGATAATATCTAACTTAAACTCGTCGTTATAAAAATCTAACGGCATATTAATATTAGTTTGAAGGGTTGTGGATGTATCCATCGACAGCCCTTGTCCTAGGTGGGCAGGGTTACCGCTTACACCCCACGTCTTCGCCACCATGGATGAACCAGACACAAAGTTATAGGATAAGTTTTTAGTTACATTTTTACATCTAATTTTAACCCCCATCATTTCGTTCGGGTTGGTGTCAGTGGAAGACACCGGGCAAGCATCGAATTTAACCACTAACGACCTGTGGGAGTACGGGTCGTTGAGAAACCCTTTCTCGAATCTCGAACCAGTTTGCGTGTAATAGTCGGTCCAAGGGTTAGGGAACTTAAACTTTTTAGTAAGTTGAGCCGTGCCAGACCAGTCAAAAGCAAGAGCGCAAGAATTAAAACACACCCCAATATTAGACTCATCTCCGTCTAAAACTCTTGGGGGTTTTGCAGAGGTGCCATAAGAATCTACATTATCTAAAGAAATCCAGCCTAAAAGACAGGAAGACTGCAGGCTTTCCCACAATGGGTTAGCAGAGGTGTACAAAGGTGATTGGTGTTCCCATCCGCCTATTTGGTATACTCCCATAACTTTTAACTCATCGGTATTTGCTGGCATTTCTTCCGATAACGTAGAGTAAGGGGTTAAGTCTTTAAAACTAGTGTTGGTTACTAATGATTCAACTTTATTGAAATTAGGGTTCTTTAAAAGTGTATCGTCTAAGGATTCCAGCCTCAAATCGTATAGCCTTACTTCCCCTTTTTCAAAGTCAGTAGCTTTTGGTGCAGTAATTCTAACTTTATAATCAAAAAGCTCAACGCGCTTCCCTTCATCAATCCTATCAAAAGCGGTGGTTAGTAAAGTTTCAGTAAGCTCCCCGGGGATAACCGAAGAAGCGTACAGCAATTTACTTAAGTTGTCCAAATTAGATTCTTCGTGTTCGTACACAAATCTGCTTCTATCGAAGTCCCACACCTGTTCCCTAAGGTCTACACTTAACGAATTTTCTCGATTGATTTTATCTACCCGTACAACTTCCATCTTCACAGGAAGGTCGCCTTCAACCCCCAAACTTAACTTATATTTCGTATGTAAATGTAGGTCTAAAGGAACTTCAAGAATAGCGAAATCTTGACCTTTTCGCTTTTTAATAACTATAGAACCTCCATCCTCGTCAGTCGTTGCAACCTTAACAAACCCGTGCTTTAAAATATTGGCATCTAAAAGTAGAGGGCGAGGAGGAGTTTTTCCAGGGTGCGGAAGTTTTTTAGGCTTTACAGGAGTTTTATGAAGTCCAAAACTTCCAAAGGAAGAAAAATTCCAGTTCTCCCTATAAGGAAGCAGGCTGTAGAATTTCCCACTGACGTCGAGGTACTCTGTAGTGTTAGACCCCCACTTATCATTGTCTTTGGTAAGTAAGTGTCTAGCATCTCTTCCAGCCATGGTTTTTGTCCCTGCTCCGAGGGTAATCGACTGAATTGTATAGTTGGATACCGACTGGTATACTGAGCTGGCATCCGGAGTGGTGCCGTCGGAAGCTTCGTAAGGAACGTGCGTAAATATGTCTGCACACGCTACTTTCCCGCTGTGCACAACCATGTTAGACTCTTCGTATGTTTTATCCCAACATCCGTCCTTTATTTGAAAAACTTCTACAATTCCTTCCATATTATTATTTAGATTTCGTACACTGTAGCGGTACGTCCTCCACCTCCAACTCCAAATTGTAAGCCGGCGTCATCCCCGTTTACCATGGCGTCACCTCCTGCAGGGAACATCATTTCAGACCTTCCACCTCCACCAACTCCCATATAAGGTGCTGAGAGGGTGGCGTTTCTAGAGTTAACGTGGTATTCGTCAACAATCTTATCAAAGTATCTTAAAATCACTTCTGTGTCTTCTCTATCATAGTCCGTTGTATTAAATTCTGCAGTTGCAAGTTTATTTAATTCTACGTCGTACCCATGTACTTTATGGACATCTAAACGTGTTTCCCGCGTCAATTGTTCAGCCCACGGACTTTCAACCCTAAAAAATTCTATGTAGTATCCAGTATTTTCATTATGAATATTAGCATGGGCTCCTTTTAAACGAATCCCATACTCATTTACAGGACCCCTTTTGTTTTCGGTGTTAAATTCAAAAACTAAATTTTGAACCTGTTTAGTTCCTGCGGGTAAGGAAAATATAACGCCATCCTCTCTCAACTCTTGAACTGCGTGCAAAAAACCCACAGGTTCTAAAAGCTGGCTTCCACTGGTGTGTTGTCGTCCAGTCATATACGTAACCGTTCCGGCATTGTCGTGGCGGTGGTAATGACCTCGGTATTTATTTTTTGAACTTTTTATTACAAAATCACCTCCATTAGAGTACATATCTCCCCTGCTGCCAAAACCTAGGTAGCCGTTAAGAAGATTTCTAGTGTAGTGATTTTCAGTCATGATATCCCACCGCCTAGTTATAAAATTATAAACGTAACGGGTTCCATTTGTTGTGTCCCCGGTGTTGTTGATATCTGTGCTTACCCTTACCCCTAACAAAGCAGTCTTATAATTGAACTCTATACCTGGGATTTGAAACCCTCTAGCCAAAGCTTCTACCGTAAACCTGTACTTAGACTCGGCGGTTAAAGTGTTTGACTCGTGGCTAATCTTTTCTTTTATAGAAACCTTTCTTAGGTAAGAATACCTTGCACCACTTCCCCCATGAGCATACCCTAAAAAGATTTGGTAATCATCGTTTGGGCTATAATCATCAGGGATTGTAACGTCTTCCGTTAATGTTTCAAAACCAGTAATGGATGTGGCGGCTTGGTCTACCCTGCCGGCGGAAATGTTACCTTCTACAAACTCAGAGCCGTCCCACACGGACCCTTGAGTGTTATTAGACAACGACATTGCCCAACCTCCTGTGTTCACTTGGGAGGATACCTCTAAGGATACAGTGTACGTTTTTCCTGGTACGAGCCCACGGCGAATAGGAGTAACAGAGTCCTCACTTGCTAGTAGCGTATTTATAGGCGTTATTAAGTTTGGGCAGCCCTTATTTTTCCAAGAAAAAGAAGAATTTCTGACGCCGAAAAGTAACATTCTATTTCCGCTGACATCAGTGTCCACGTTTATTAAACCCTCCGTGCTGCCGGTGGTAAACCAATCTGGGTCTCTATTATAATCTAGTAACTCCCAATGCTTGACCTCCGAACGAGAAGGTTGCGCTATACTTAAGGCATTTGCGTTTACCGCATCGAAATTTGAGTTTGCTATAAACTCTTTATTTTGTAATAACGGAAACTTAAACTTTAAACATTTAGCATAAGAGTTATGTCCTCCACGAGAAAATAAAGAAATACTATAGTCGTTTTTTGTAGTCTGTCTAAACAATGAGTAAGCATCGTTAAGGATAGCCATACTTTTGCTTGTCTTCCCAGCGGTTATTTGAACTCCCGACAAAATAGTCTCATTTGTATATTGGGCTTCAGGTGAGAGTCTATCAGCATCAGCTTGCCACGTTTGAAGCCCCTCCTCAGATAAGATGCCATAACTTTCAACAAGTTGCTTTACTCCACTTGAGTTAAACACTACGTTAGCATTTATATTATGACCTCCAATAACATTTTTGTATTCCGGGCGGGTAGATATAACGTCGTCAACTCCCGGTGCGTGACCTGGTGTGTGTGATTGGGATTGGTCCAAAGTACTATTTAAAACAATGCCTCGTGTTGGGAGGTCACCTCCGGACAGGAAAGGACCAAACGTGTGGTACATTATACTGTACGCATCGTCGTCTAACCTGTTCATAAATTGATTCCTGTATTTTCTATGCAAGATGTGAACACCCATGCCAAACTCCCTGTTCAGCATATCCTCATGATTAAAATTTAATAAGGACCGGTCCTGGGTTGCTTTATACCGTTTAAGGATAATATCTACGAGTTGGCGGTTTATCTCAAAAAGGCGATGTCTTTCTTCCGCGCCGAAGCCACTACAATCATTGTGGTAGGGTACAGGAGCTCGGAAGGGATAGGAAGCAGATGCGCCGATGCCAGTCTCTGTTGACATATATCGAGGGTGTGCATGCCCAGACCTTCCTGCTTTAATTTCATTGGAGGCATCGTAAGCTCTAGCAGATACAGGGAAATAAGACTGAGATGAGAAGTTCCACCCTTTAGGCACGAATGAAGATGTCACCATAGAACTGAACAAGTACCCGTTCGTCCCTGCTGAGGCATGCGTTGCAGAAGTGTCACCCCACGTATAGTTAAAGAAGAAATCCGTAGAGTGTGGGGTGTTTCTTCCGTTCCTGGAGAAGAATCTACCGGGCAGATTGTACCGTAAATTTCTTGCTCTCGATGCGACCCTGTATGGAATTGTTCCTGTAGCATCCCAGTATGTTGCGTCTGCGTTGGGAACGAACCTGCCTTCTTGTAGGTCTCCCCCACTTACTTGTCCGTTCTGGAGTCCGACGAAACCTTCGGAAACTGTGTCGTTGACGACATTTGTCGCGGCATCTTGTTTTGAGTAATCACCTTGGATACACAGATTTCCTGAAGGTAGTAAACCTCCAGTGCCCCAGCCTAACCCATCAAAGGTATTCTCCTGCTGGGAACCTCCACCGTCGGACAAATTCTTAACAATAACAGTATTAACCATTACACGAAGAGGTATGAATTCTCTAAACACAGAATGTAACATTCGCATGTTCTCCAAAGTAAGTTTGGAGTTATCTCTCTGAGACATATCAACATCTTCTGCGTTTATGTCCAAAATCATGGTCGATGATTTTCTATTCCAATAGTCACTTAAATTTGTAGTATCATCAAAAGTTCCCGACCTTAAAGGTAAAGAGCTTACGTTTGGAGGTACATTTAAAGCAGAAGTGTGAAATTTAAACCTTTGTCTGTCCCCTGGCATTGGTGGAGCTTGGTCAAGCCCTAAGTTTGCTTTGCAGTAATCGATGATGTACGCAGCCCCTTCTTGGGTCATGCCCAAGCCTCCGTAAATTTGGTTAGTGGCTAAAATCGCGGAAACACTTGAGAGAGCATCTAAGGTGATGTAAGAATCTGAGTAAAATCTATCCTTTTCCCAAGGTGGGATTTTTACAACCTTACCGCGGTGTTCAAACCCGTTAGGGGTATTAGGGTTTGCCTTTATAGACTTCCACATATCCTCATCTTTCCAATATTTCCCATTAATATGGATTAACTTATGCTGGTTGTCTATGTGCTCTAATAACATATCAACTGCAAATCTGCAGTTGTTATCCATATTGTCAGGGTCAAAGTTAACTGTTACATTGTTGGTGTTTTTCCACCATCTTGACCACTGCCTGGCTTCCCCCATTGTTGCTGATGTGAGGAATGATTCGGTTTTTATTAAATAGTATAATATATTTGGAAGGTAGGATTCCCACGTTTCCGTTAACCCACTTGTAGGGTAAAAAACATTTCGGTCAAAAATATATTCAACTACTGCGTCTAAGCCTGACGCAGTTCCTTTCATCCTGTATGCGTCTGCTGCATTCCGCAGTTGCTGTCTCCAGTCGGACACGTTTGTACCTATTAGTTTCCAACCCACCATAGCCGCTAGGTAGTCTAGAAATTGAGGTGGGCAATTATCAATGTCTACTAAATCTCCGAGAGAATCCACAACATGGTTCAAATCGTAAGATGCGTATCCTAAAGCTCTTAAAAACTTAGATAAAGAGCCACTATTTGCGAACTTGGTAGGGATTAGGTTAGATGATAAAAAGACTGATACGCTATCATCTACTATAGTGGACTTATCCATATTTGGATTGGTCCATAAAGATAGAGACGTTTTGTATGCATCTAGGAGTTGAGTCCCCGACAGGTATGTAGTTGAAGCCACTTGGCTAGTGCCCGACAAAAACTCTTGAGGTATAAACCTGCTAGCGTTTAATGTTGGGTACCCGTAGTCCCTGTTCTTCCAAACATATTCGGAGAATACACCTAAGCAATTTTCTTCGGTGACTGACTCTCCCTTAAATATTTTTCCAAGCCATAAGCTTGACAACGACAAAGAACTTAATTCTACATGGTCAGCATCTCTCCCAGCAAAAGGTACAGGTCCAGAACTATTTAAAAAGTACAAAAGACCTAACTTATCCACTAGCTTGTCGTGTGCCAATGACACTGTACTTACTTCAGGGTATAATGTTTTTAACCCTGGTGCTTCTCTATCGTTGCCTGAAAATATCAGGCGAAAAGCGTCATTTTGGTAAGACTGTTCCCCATTTAAAATGATAGAGCTAAGCGCGCTCGTGGTCATTATTGATTCGAATTCTGACGAGGCAGTGTAATCCACGAGGCTCAATCCTAGTGGCGCGAAAACATAGTCCTCTACGTCCTGGGGTGTGACCCTGCTTAGCTTGTTTGAAGGTACAAATCTTGAGCGGATTTCGTTCGTGGTTAGACCGCTGACATTAAAAATCTCCTTTGCGGCTTCTACCAGTTTTAAATAACTAGCCAAAACCTTATAGGAAAGCTCTTCCTCAACTCCATAGTTTACCTCCTCCCTTTCAGTATAAAGGGAAGGAACCAAAGGAGAAATATGGTCTATGTAGTTATATTTTTGGATACCCATTAAATAAGGTCCATCGTAAGTTCGAAATTATTTAGTTGTATAATTTCGTTAAGGTTTGCTTGAACATCCCCCGGAAAATTATCAACCGTAAAATACCGCACTCCAAGTACATCATGCATATGGTTTTGAAGTCTGGAAATTGATAAGGTCTCGCCAAACTCCCGGTTTGCCACATCAAAATATGATAAAAGTCCGTTGACTGCTCTTTGTTTAATTGCAGATTTTTGATACTTATCACTCTCATCAATACTAATAGTACAGTTTAGGTCAAGAGTACGAACTACCCCATCAACTAAAGTAACTTCGTCGGTCATCATTTTCATATTATTTAAATGTTCTAAAAGTTCAGACTTGAACTGTAAAGAGCATCTTTCTAATTGTAAATGCGATGCTTTTGCGAGACAATAAATATCAATGTTATTAGCGCCTGCCCCGTTATCTCTTAACACTGCCATGGCTTTCCCCATTACTCCGTTGGTTGAAGTAAAGGTGTTCGCAGCGGAAGTGTAGTCTTCTCCGGTTACGCACCTATGCTGTGCTTTAAACACGTGAGGGTAGTATTTTTTTGCATGGCTTGGGTTTTCTGAGTTCCTTCCTCCTGTAGAGGTTGTGTTGTTGTACATCCTCACTTGGGTAGTTGTTCCTGTATTTTTGGTAACAGTAACATAAGTATCAATGACTTTCCGTGCTATGTTTCCACGCTCACCTCCACCTTTTCTATAGAAGATTTTACAGGAGGTGCCGGCTGTCGGGCGCTTCCCTTTCGTACCATTTCCGAACGTAATAGTACAATTAAAATTATCGTCGTACTTCTTCTCAAAAACAGCTTGCGTTGAAGAAGCTAAAAATAGAGACTCCGTCTCTTGCCATAACAAACCATCAGAACTTGAGACCATAATACTCCCCTCTACTACCGGTCCTCCCGATAACCCTATAGAAAAAGTCTCATCTGTTGTGGGGAAAACATTGGATTCCTCTATCAACTCACCTTCCATCAAAAAGAAGTTGCCGTAAATTTGAGTACCTGAGTCCACGTCAAATTCTAAATCTTCTACGCCGCTAGCATCAAAAATGACATTACCGTCGGTATTACCTCTATACAATGTATACAGAATTGGCTTACCATCCTTATCTTGTGTCCCCAGGACCGTGCGTGAACCTTTCGGTACAACTACTGACTCTACACCTCCTTCGGCGAAAAACGAGGAACCGATGTCAACAGCAGCTTCTGCTTTGGAAGCGGTAGGACCTTTCAAGGTAACCCCAAGCAGGGCTAAGATTTTTTTCAGATTGGAAGTGCTTCTGACGGTGCTTAGGTACGACTCATTAGCTAAAAAATCGGCTTTTAGGGATATGACGCTCGCCAAATAGGCAAACAATTCAACAAACATAACCCCCATATCTGATTCAGAAAAGTTAGTAAATTCGTCGGGGTATACAGCCCTAACATAATCAAGCAAGGCTTTTTTATATGAGGCGAAGTCTGTTAAAGAATAATCAATAAACGAAGATTTTTCTGATTCAGGAATTGCGGCGTACCGCAAGTAGTCAGACTCTATGGTTCCAGCAAAAGCTGAAACGTTATACAAAGGGTTAGTGGGAAATACCATTTTTAAAAAGCAAGGTTTATATATTCAGTAGCGAGAGCATCTTCTTTTAAAGAAACAACTAATTCGATTAAAACTTTAGAGTCTGACATCAAACCTACTACGTCACTTGTGGGCATTGAAAAAAATACCCCATCATCAATCATGCTTATCTTTAAACTTTTAACATCTACACGTGGTTCATAAATGGCGATAGTCCGGTGAATAGTATTCTCAATATCTCTCCTTAAGAATGTATCCAATTCCTCAAATACAGCCATGTGGATATTTGTGCCGAAGTCCGGCAACATTACCCGGTCTCCTCGTCTAGTAGACAGTAAATCAATTACATTATCTTTAACTAACGAGATACCGTACTTCTTCGAGAAGATACCTCCCGAATTTCTAGGGTCTAACTTAGAGTTTAAACCTGTTAACTGCTTGTCGATTCCTAACGGAACGTACTTTACAGTATATGCTTCTGAATTTCCTAGTGCCATAATTATCTATAAGTTTCGATGTTTTTAAAATATCCCTTTTGGGCGTCGTAGTTAATATTAACCTCCTTTGTATCTAGCGATTTCGAATACATTTTAAAGCTTCCTAAAAATCCATCCAACCCACTTCTTGGGATTTTACGTGAAGACCCTTGATTCGACTGCCCACCTAAAGAAGGGGTGTGTTGCCCCACAAACCCTCCATAAATATCACTGCTTAACAATCTGCCTGAAAATACCTTGTATTGGTCGTTGGTGTTATACCCTAGGAATCCTAGAGGGGTTGTAGCTCCAGGTCTGTTTGAAGCAGGTCCAATTATATCTGAGTACCCGCCTCCAAGAATCCACGGAGTGAATACAGGGTATCTTGGGAGGGAGTCTGACCCATAACCTTCGGCTATATTTTCAGAACCTTTGTCTTCCGCGACCCAGCTTCCAGTACTATTCCTCTGCGGGTTGATAGGGCTTGGGATATTAAGTGGTGCATTAGGGGACATCTTAAACGCCGTAGATATTGAGGAAGTAGCGAGGGCGTTGCCATCCAAGAATACCGATGCAGTATCTGTAGTATAATCAAAGGAGATTACATAATGCGAAAACTCAGTATCACAACTACTAATGCTTTTACCCGCCGAAGTTTGCTCCGAAACAGGAATTATAATCCCGAGCTCAGTCCCTGAGGACGTGTTTCCGTGTCTTGAAGGGTTTGCTAAAATCATACCGTCGGTAGAATCAGTAATGTGTTTTTCTTGAATTGCTATACTGTGGTCCCACTCCCATCCGTCCTGCGCTCCGATTAAAGAGTTTTGACCAACAGTGGGTAAAATAACAAACTCGAGTTGCCCGTTACTACTTGCTATATCAGGTCCGTCCGTGGCAGCTCCGGAAACATGTTTGTCTCTAAAACCTACAACCATACCTTTGACTGGACCCCGGTCATTTTCACCAACCTCCGCTGTGATAAAGGTACCTTCACTCGGATGATTTCCACTGTTCTCACACGCAGCCACGACTCTATACCTGTGGTGGGCTGTTAAGCCTGCGGATACGTCTGGGATATGGGTCCAGAAGTCCATCGACCATCCTTTAGGGTTATACGTTAAACCGTTAACGCGTTCACCCGCGGCATATAGGCTCCCATCTTTAATATTGTTTGGAAGCCTTACATAACATCCTCCTTGGTTGTTATGTAAATCAGAGTAGTCAACAGGTCTAAAATAAATACCGTATCTCATTTCCGGGTTATATATCGCACCTCTTAAGAACGGAATGGAAACCCCAGAAGGGAAAGCATGTGCGGTAGAGGAAGCTACAAACTTACCGTTAAGTACTCTAGAACCCTCAGCGAAGTTATCTAACTCATACTTTGCAGAGTTAGGGGTTACTACATCTGGTTTTAAAAAATTGTAACAAACTTCCAAGCCTTCCGTAACTAGAGAGTCCCCAATACTTTTAAAGGTTGCTCCCGTACCAGATGCCCCACCGCGAGATTTAATAAAGTCTCCTGTGGAGATATCGTCCACATTAAACTCCTTTAAATAAATCGTATCCAAGAGAGGGTTGCCTTTAACAAACATTGGCTCCACGGGGTCAACAATACTTCCTACATCTTCTGCGATTACAATCTGTTTTTGTGTTTTTAAATTGGGAAGAATTCCTGTACCTTTCAAATATGAAAAGTCGTTCAAAGGAGCTCGTTCTAGACGTTTTCTCACCTTAAGGTTTCCTTCCGTATCTATCTCCGCGATAACATCACCGTGGCGTACCACACCATCTTGTGAAGTTACAGGCACGTTGCTTCCGTCGGAATTATATCCGTTTGTAATTAGTAAATGTACTACCTCAGCGTTGGTTAATGTTTTAATAATAACATCGGGACCTAGATTGTGACCCCTCCGTGTAATCTCAATACCTCCGAACAACCCAAACAGTTGAAGTTGTTTTTTTCTTTTGGTGATTTTACTCTCATACGCGTCACTTGTTGCAGTTTGAGAGCGTCTATAATTCACGACCGTTGGACTAGATTCTTGGAACCCTGTCTCAATTAATTCCTGTACCCGCGCTTCAATTTGAGTGTGGTGAAGATTCATATCCCTGTAATAAGCTTGCAAAACCTCATCAATCTCTAATAAGGTATCAACGTTACCGTCTGGGTCCTTGTCTTTGAAATCGAAAGAAAAGACGGTTTCCGAGATATACTTAAAATTGTCTTTGGTTACGGCTCGACCACGACCACCTTTAAAAGGGGAGCCTTCCAGCTTCCAAGAATCAGAAGCAGTGGCTACAGCTACCGTTAAAGGTATTCCACCATTCCTAGAATCATAATATAGACCGTCCTCAGATAAAATGAATTTACCTTCCGTTGATATAGGAGGTCCAAAAACTAAATCAAAGTTCGCGTCCTCCTCGGGTTCTTTTTCTTGCTGGTCTCTTAACTGAGCATTTATTGACGCTTGATATGCTTTGTTTTTCCTGTAAGGTTTAATAACGGAATTCTCTACGAAAGATTCATATTGGGTTATCGACTCTATTTCGCTTTCTGATAAGTTAGCACTTTCGAGCAACGCGTCGTAATTTAACTTAGGTTCTTCCGATGCGCCCGAAGCTCGTTCCTGCAAAATAACATTAATGTTGTTTAACTGTATCTCTATAGACTGGGCTTCGGTTTGTAGTCTTATGTATGAGGAGTAAATCCTTCTAATTTTATTATTGGCGAACGTGCTTTTAAATTGATTTGGGGGAGGGAACTGTTGGTATACCTCGTTTCTGGCTTGCTGAATGGCTTCTGCTATATTGCCTCCGGGGATACCTGACCTAAACACGTCGTTGCCGGAATTTAAAAGTAATGACATAGTATCAATTGAACTTTTGATTGATGCCAGCTTATTTTGTGTTTTTTCGTCACCAAGCTTTCCGGAGTTCGGTGATTGATATAACCTCCTGTTTCCAGTTCTATCGGTTTGTTGGTGTTGACCTGTTAGTCTCACCAGACGAGAACGGGCGTTACTCATTCTTCGATTAAAACGTCCTAACTCAAGAGTTAAGATGTTGGACATTGCCGTTAAAGCGGTACTATTTAAAAGTCTTAGTGTTGTGTCTGATAACATTTATTTACCCATTTATTTTTACAAATTCGCCAGTAGTGACAACGTGTTTACAAGAACAAAGGCTTCCTACTTTTGCCACAGGAATACCTTCAACCTTAACGAAAGAAGAACCTTTTGATACGACCCACTGCCCTTCAAGATGAAGACAAGGTAGTTCTCCTGAGGTATCATCAGAATCCGCAGGAGGTGGTTCGACCGTGTCTCCAGGTCCTGCGTATCCTCCCCCAGTGCCGATTCCTCCTTCTCCAGGTAGGCAGAGGTGAGTAGTCCCTTTAGAACCAACGTGGGCAACAGCTCTCCCTTGGACCTTACAAAAAAGCTTCCCCTGGGTTACTATACCCCCTTCAGCATTTAACTTGCTTCCTACAATTCCTATATTACTCATTTAATTTTACCAATTCTGTTGTTGGCATCACTGTATTTAGTTCAGTCATTCCGGTTATGGAAGGTTCCAGGGTATGTTTGGAGCCTGCGCTAGGGTTACCTCCTATAAGGCTTACTGCTTCCGTCGTGTTTACACGAAAAGTAAACCCCCTCGCAGCCGCGGGGATTCCTTTTGCCAAGTTAACCGAACCCATAGAGCCTGTTGTTATGCCTATAGGGGAGACGGGGTTAGGGGGTGTACTCTCTAATGTTGCTCCAGGAATATAAAGATTTTGAGGGTCTACTACCTCGGTTTCTGTCTCTACACTGGGAACAAAAATAAAAGAAGTTAATAGTGTCATATTTTGCGCCACCTCCCAGAAGGTCTGTAGTACTCAAAATTCTTTCCTTTTTGTGTTGTTATCCTATAACCTCCTTCTTGCTCGTAGTACCCTTCATAATAAACGGTTAAGGTTTGGTAAGAGGTACCGTCTAATGAATTTTCACGACACACAGCTACGATAGCTTCTCCGTTATCTAATCCGGGTTCGGTTGCGTGGGCTAATTTTACATTTAAAAAGTTTCTCGAATCATAAAAAGTTTCAACCAAATCTAAAGCGGACACACCTGCTGAAACGCTTTTCATCGTATTGGCGGGGAGTTCGTTCGCACTAGCGTAAATTGGAACTCTATACGTGATAGGCTCGTAAGCACCATCGTTTCTCATTTTATAAAGGTCATACACCGCCTTCTCCCCATTATTATACTCTGAAGAGTAGATTTGGAGTTTGGTAATATTTAAATCTCCTTTCCCAGAACTATACTCAAGACCTTCCACAGTTTGAAATTTCTGATACTCGGTGTTTTGGACAAGGGTAATAAAATCCCCCGAAGATGTTGTTACTTCCCCGGAGCTAGGTTCGTAGGAGCTACCAGACAGCTTAACCCTTGTAAAATTAGCAGCTACGGGGAGGGCAGTCGTTACCCAATCGAAAGTAGTTACGATAATAGAATCGGAATCTGTTTTCTTATTAGGGGATGTCGAGGGTAAAGCTGAATTGTAAAGTTCGACGTATTGTATAGCTCCATTAACACTTTGACCTGCATGGTAAGTAGCTTCTACCCCTGAGGTATATGCGGCGTTATCTTTTGCAAAAGCGGACACTACTGAAGATAGCCCTTCGGAATCCGCTTGGGTTGCGGATAAATCCATGTATAATTGTGCGCCTACAGGGAGAATAAAAGGGTCTACTGTGGTTATGTGGTACAGTGTATTCAGTCCACTTTGTGAATCTTTTTTGCTCCCTTCTGTTTCGTAAGCAGGAGGTATGCCTGAAATAACTTGGGAACTGGCGTCGAGGTTTAAAAATTCATGGCAGTGATAATACTGAATATCATTGGATATTGTTTTTACCCCTCGTGGACCTCTAGTCCCATGGAGAGGGACTACATCATCTTTTGCTGGTCCTACAAACAAATCCACTGTAAAGACAATAGGAAGGGTGTAAACTGTTTCTTTAGTAACCTCAGTGTCAGGGTCATTCCCAGAAACGTAAACAGTGTAGTAAACTTGAGGTTGTATATCAAAATCATCAGGAATTACTTCCGGATAAATTTTAAAGTTGCTTATTTGAATCTCTTTGGCAGAGTTGTTATCTATTAACTGTCTTCTAGAAGGGACAGCATTAGCGGGAAATCCTAAATCGATAGTAGCCATTATCGTCCGTAGATGTCGGCATCTCCTCCTGTAGCCGTGTCGACTTGCGTCTGAGAAGTGATTTTAGACGAGCTTGTTGTAGGTTTATCGCTCCTAAGGTCACCCGTATTTGCCCCTGTTTGGGTACCTTTCTGAGCAGGTCGAGTGGTTGAGATTGAGAGAGAGTCCTTAGTTCTTACAGTAGCCAATCCTTCACTTTCGGACGTACCTCCGCCTACGTCTCTTCCTGTCAAACTAAACCAACCAGGGTTAGGGGTCATACCCCCCTTAACTTTTACATCAGTCATATCACTACCTTGACCCATGTAGGTAATTGTAGGACCGTCATCCTCACCATCACCACCATCACCACCACCAGGATGTTTTACTTCTCCCTCGGTTAAAACGGCATCGTCAGTTTTTACGCCCGGAGGAGGAGGGGGAGGAGGGGTACCGCCGCCTTCGCCGTCATCGTCACCGAAATCCTCCTCTTCGGAGTCATCATCCTCCTCCCACCATCCCGTTGGCCCGTATGTTTTTGGTCCTGATGCCGGCGTTATTGCAACGCCCGGGGTAGTTGGCGCATTTGGTGGTGGAGGAGGCGCCGTTGGGTTTGGTGGTGTTGGGGCATTCGGCACCGAAGGTGTGCCTGATGCTCCAGGTGTGTATGCAGGACTTCCTACAGGTAATGCAGGGGGAGCAGACGGTGCTGAAGGAGTAGGAAGTGTAGGTGGGTGTTGCAAAGTGTCTCCTCCTGGAGGGGGAGGGGAGGAGAAGGTCTCACCATCACCACCCTCACCACCACCGAGCCCTGCACCGCCTGGTGAAGAAGGTACGGCTGGGACCTTGTCTTCCCCAAAACCTCCGTCGTCGTCGTCGTCGGGAGGAAGGGTGTCATCATCCCCGTCATCGGTGTCAGGCTCATCAGTAATATTTTCGCTTCCCCCTCCAACTCCTCCTGCGCCAACCAGATTAACCCCTCCTCCTGCGCCAGAATTGTTGGTCAGGAATTCGATTTCTTTGTCATCTTCTAAGGCGTCGCAAGGGGCAAGACCCTCGCCTATAGGAAGGTCTTCAAGTATACTAAAGTCCCTCACTTCTATTTGAGGTCCTTTATTTAAATCTATGAAGTTGGCGTTTAAACTAATCCTATCAGCATCTAAGTGGATTGTATCAGTAGCAGTAATAAGCACCGTTTGGCTCATCAAATGCGCTTGAGTGATTGGAGCACCAGCTCCCATTAATATAAGACCTGATTTACCTGAGCTTAAAGATGCCGTGCCTGATTCTTTGGACATTTGCAGATTTTGAATGCTATCCTCAAATCCATTTTTAACCGTAAAAGCTCCTTTAGACCTCATACCTATTGTGCCTAAATGGGGGAGCTCCTGGTCTTCGTTCCACGCGTTTAAACATATTCGATATTTTGCAGCTGCTGCTATGTCTCCTTCCTCAATATCCATCTCCAGATTTCCAGAAGCTAGATTAGTAATAAGTATATGAGCGTCTTCTACTTCTGAGTCAAGTACAGTCATGTTAATATTACCTTCTCGGGCTTCTAAGAATAAAGTATTTCTAGCATAAACCTGGATTGAATCCTCAACGCCGGCTTCTCCTGCGGTGGATTGTATCCAGATTCTATTAGGTCCGCCTTCTTCTTCCCACTCGTCTCCGTCCGCAATAATAATCCTGTCTCCAGTCTGTCCTGATGGCAGGGAAGGTTCCGTACCTACCTCTGTTCTTGCATCCGCGTCGTCTAAAATTATACGCTTGCCTCCTGCAGACTGAATGGTTATATGTTTTTCTTCGTTGTTTTCAGTGTGTTTCTCCGACATGATAATTTTATTACCTTTTGGAGTTTTCCACATGTACTGCTCGGGTTGGTTGTTTTCCTCATACGCAAGGAAACTTTCAGGCACCCCGTGAGTCATTTGCATAGGGTCACCTTCTTCTCTTCCCAGTTTTGCGTAGGCGTCATCTGCTTCGTACTTTTGGGATTCCGAACCTTCACCTTTTGGGTCTACGACAGTCATCTTGCCTCCCTGCTCAACTTCTAAATTAAACAAACATGCAAACCAGACCCACCCTTCACCTTGAACTTCTGTGATTAAAACCGAAGCTCCTTTACCAGGAACACCAAAGAACCCATAACCAGCTCCCCCAAAAGGGGTAGCCATTTTAGCAGTAAACTTTGCTTCCCCATGAACTTGGTCACATATAACCTTTAAATGACCTCCGTGTAACGGGTCTGCAGCGTCTACCACTCTAGCGGCGAAAACCTTTCCGAGGAACTCTCCCATACCTCCCACGGCAAGGTCGGTGTTCATTCCCGCATCAGACATAGCAGCGTCCTGTGGGCTAGAGCCTGCGGTTTTCTTTAAACTGTTGGTCAGCTCTCTTACTTGTTTCTCCAAGTAGTATAATCTTGAGGATAGTCCCATATCTTAACTTGTAAACTCGTTACCTGTTTTAGTAAATAATACCAACTTAGTTTTAAAACCTTGGTCAGTCGAAATAACATGTTCATAATCCACAATCATATAATTACCAGACAGCCCGTGAGAACCTGAGCCTCCTCGAATATCCGGAACATTTAAGTTAACATTCCTTGCAATCTCATTAACCCCTGATATCTCCGGGAGCCCTAAACAAGTAACTGTAACTTTAAACGCAACGTTACCCCAGTTTACTGCTTGTAAAGTAGATTTAGCTTTAGCAGCGTCTGGTTCTTTTTTCTTATTAGATGCTTCAGCAGTCTTCGGGGCAACAGAGCCCGTCTGGTCTTTCGCGGCTTCTACTTCTTCCGCGTTGGCGCTGGGTTTGTCGCTGTCGTCTTTTGTTACCTCTGAGGCTGCTTTATCTACTTGACCTGAACCCACCGCCTCAGCGCCTTTCGTAATATCGCCTTTAGAAACCTCTTTTTTGTTTTTGTCCTGTGCTGAATCCCCTCCGGCTCCGCTTTCAGCATCACCTTTAGATTTCAGCTTACCTTGGTCTACCTGACCTTTCGAGGGTACAGCAGCTACTACGGTGGTATTTACGTTTAACCCTTCGACAATGCTTTGCCAGCCACCAACTGTAATGTTTAGGTCTTTTCCCCCAACCCAAGGGAACGATGACTGAGATTTGATATTGCTTTTGTCGGTTCCCATATCTTTTAAAGGTGCGATAACTAAGTAAAGTTTTCCTTTCTTCGGGCTTGACACAGCCTTCTTAAGTTCCTTCCCTATATCGGCGCCTTCGTAAATTCTATAGGATAACATCTCTCCCTCCTCGGCGAACTCATTTACCCACGTTATAATACCACCAAGCCAAGATTCAATGTCTTCCCCTTCTTTAATAGCCAAAACAACTTTGGATTTTTCACCTCCATCACTTCCACCACCGCCACCGCCTCCTCCACCACCGCTATCGGTAGCGAATAGCTGCCCTCCGTTCTCGAATGGGGATTCCCCGAAAAGGAAAGCACCATCAGTATACTCGGAGGTGGTTAAGGTATTACGAGGAGGAGGCATAAACTCTGAAGAGATGTACTCATCTACTAAATCAAACCTTGCAGATTGCTGAGAGGTATATAAAATAATTTCTGCAACCGCCTCTTTCGACAACCTAAACATCCAAACGCCTGGACCTGCGGCTTCTGCAGGTTGGGCGTCTTGGGGAGGTATTTCAAAAACACTATCGCTATAAAGAGAGCCTTGGTCAGAGCCAAAATTTCTATAAAATTTAATAACATGGGATAACGAAGGGATAAAACTATCCCAAGCTCCGTTCTCATCCCTAACCCAGTTGATAAGGTTAGACGTTTCCTCTTCCGACACTACAACTTGGGATATCCCTCCTGTCCAATATTCTACACGACCCGCGTATTTGGTATCCCATTTAAAAAAGTTTACTTGAGAATTAAAAATTGAACGAGCGGAAGAAAACTTTTCCATACTCTCACTGGCTCCTACAATTGAAGGTACAAAATTACCTTCGTGCGTTGCGAACGTTTCTTGAGGAGCTTCCTGGTCGCCCAGCAAAATCTCAAAAGGGTCCCGAGTATCAAAAGTTAATGAATTGTGTCCTACCAAGGGGCTGTCATCATAATCTCTTCCGTACCTATTCCAGGGGTTGTCCGCGGCATCTCTCCTATCCCCTCCCCATAACGAGTTGAGCTGACCCTCAGGGCTAGATGGGTCGGAACGTTTGTCTCCTTTCCCTACACTATAGCTAAACGGGCTTTCCGCTAACAACTCTTTTGCGGCTTCATCTTTAGCAATACTCTCGTTTACGTTTCCAACATCCCGGTCTTTATACGTTTCTGCACCCTCGGAGTCCCCAGGCGTTCCGTCGCCACCCTCTTTGGATGAAGGTTCCCAACCGTTTTTGATAGCGTCTGCAAAAGCCGCCATCTTACCATCAATCTTTTTTTGCAATGACTCAGGTATGTTAACAGCGGTAATCATCCCGGGAACTTTGCAAACTTTAGCAATTAACTTGCCAATTGTTTTCCCTAACCCTTTCTTAGGCTCTTCAGAAGATACCCTTCTAGTTTTTGTTGCTTTCTTTCCGGACAGTGAGTTTTTAATTTGATTGTCTGTAACAGCAAATGTAACCTTCATCACGATTTCGCTACCAAGATTCATTGTGTAGTCCACGTTCACAAACTGCGCGATAACCTTATCTGACGTGCCTCCACCTTCCCAACCCCATTCAAACTCGTAACAATTCTCCTCACGATTTTTACCAAGAAAAGAAAGAAGTTTATTCTCAGCGGAGGCTGAGGGGGCTACTAGGGAGAGTTCACAAATTCTACCTCCTCCGGATTTAGAAGCTCCCATTTGCATGCGAAACTCCCGCATGCTATTTTTCAAATCAAACGGGTCCCCACCCCCTCCTAAAGTGGAGGCTTTAACGAACGCAGGTCCATCGTTTGTAGCGGCAATAACCATTAATCAATAACAAAAGCAATTCCAGGGATGTAAGGAATAAAAACCTTCTTGCCAGTTACTAATTGTGTTGTAGCGTCCTCAATCCTATTTGCGAGCATGATAGCCCACCATAGGTCTGAAGTTCCATAAACTTGGTAGGCAAGCAAATCCGGGCGTCCATCCATCCCTTCAGGTATAATAGCCACTTTAAAATCATTGTTGTCCATATTCTCAATAAAATTAGAAAATTCTACAGAAGGGGATAACATAGAAAGAGGCTTGCCCCGGTGAGTTACAGAGGACGCATTAAAAATATCGTGTGGGTTAGTCATTAGATACCGGCGTACTCCTCCATTTTTAATCGTAAAATAATTACGCGAGAATCGTGCCCGTACGCGCCTTGGTCATAAGAAGCGTCTAATTCGTAATCAGTAATTATGCACCTAGGGTAGGTAACCAAAGCCCCATACATCGTAAGCTGAGCGGTGCCCGGTCCTTTACTGCCTCGGGGCTCAACAGATTGACGAGCAGCTTCAACTGCTGACCTTACAACTCCAACACCTCCAATAGTTTCCATGTGAGGTAAGGTAAATCTAATTTCTACATCTAATGTCATAGCAGTAGACCCCACCCACAGTCGGACAGGCTCACTACGTTTAAAGATGTTGGTTCTGTTATATCCTGCTTTTTTCCCTTCCCGAATCTTCGGGTTTTCAAAAATAGGGATAGTTCCGGCGCCATCTATTGTAATGTCACCCATAGGTCCTCTTCTGTGTCCTCCTACTACCATATTATTTTAATGCGTTAGTTGCCTCTTCTTCTAGCCATTTCCACACCTTACCTATGTCGGTCTTTATAGTATCTAGGTCGGTCTTCATTGTAGCCCCGTCAAAGGAAGCTTTAAAGTACGCTAATAAACGAACCTGTTCCCTTGCCAGGGCGATATCTTCCTCTTTTTCGCTTGCTTCTGATGCCACCCATTCAGGCATATTGAATTCTCCTGCCGTGTCCTTATCCATCGCGGCGCGATTGCGGGCTACCCGCATAGACATGCCTTTGAACTCACCTGCGCCAGATTCAGAGTCTTCTTTCATTCTTTCTCTGTCTGCTTCATAATCTATGTCATCCCAAAAGTCACCAAACTGTGCGATATGACTCATCAGCAAGTCCATGCTGAGTTTAAAACCATTCATGAATTTCATTTGTAGTGTCTGCAAGTCAAACATTAGATTTGTCGCAAAGAGATTGAGGAAATCCTTTACCCAGCTAAAAGTGTATTTTAACATATTCCCTAAATTTGATACCACGCTCATAAGCAGTCTAGGAAGTTTATGCCCCCACTCTTGAAAGAAAAGAATCACAGCATCAAATATCCTCATCGCACCATCGCCTTCAGTAAAGAACTTCATCAACCCTTTGCCTGTTTCGGTAGCTAAACCCCCAATTGCGGCTAGGCTTCCTCCTGTTGCGCCTGCTACTTTACCTCCCATATCTTTAGCACCCCCAATTACATCAGGTAGCATATCTGCTCCGATATTCATCCAACCTTTAAGGGTGTCAGCTAACCAGCCGGACCAATTAGCAAACTGCTCAGCGAGACCGTCCAGTGACTTCGATACTTTCTGTATCGCTTCAGGGAGCACATCAGACCATGGATTAAGAATTTTGTTCAGTTTGGTAGACATTAGTTGCCCAGCGTCTTGTCCTTTAGCTCCAGCAAGGTCCTCCATATCTCCCCCTGTTCTTTCTAAGTCCGCCATTAAACTTTCAGCAGTTTTCCCTTTTAATCTCGAGCTCATTTGCTGAGCTGTCTGGAATTCAGCTCCACTTCCCATACCTAGAAGACCTCCACCTGTCACGCTTCGAGTAATAGCGGATTGGAATGCGGGGTTAGAACCCATAGACTCCATCGAAGTCATTATCCACTGTATCATCTCCTGCTGTGACATGTTCTCGTGAAGCTTAGGTCCTTTTCCTTGGTTTAGGGCTGCTCTCTTAGCCATGCCTTCAGGTCCGGCTTCTAGCAACGGCTTTAACATATTCATCATCTTAGCAACCATCTCATGACCTCCACGACCTTGAGCCATGATTTTCATAGAGTTCATTAATTTTTCAGAGAATCCAGGACCCCAAATACCAGCAGCTTGTTCGAAAGTTTGAGATTGAGCAGCTAATGCCTTAGCCATTAACTCAGGATTTTGACCCGTAACAACTCGAAGATTCATTAAAGATTTCAACTGCTCGGTCTGTTGTTCTACGGACATGCCCATCTTGGCATTCATTGAACGTGCTAATTGAAGGAATGGTCCATTATCCAGCCCAAGAGCGCTAATTTGGCTGACAACCTTGTGGAAGGTTTTGGAATGTTCTCCCAAACCTTGGTTTAGGAATTGTCCCATACCTTGGATAACTTTATCAACACGACCTGGCATATCTGATAGGTCCTTAATAGCTGCAAGCATTTTGTTTTCCTGAAAATTTCCTGTCTTAAGCATTGCAGCTTTAAGGTTCTCAGAAGACGTCATCGCTCCTTGGATGGCTTGCCCCATAGTCTCTGTAATAGAGGACTGGCGCTTCATTGTGCCAGTAAGCTCTTCCATTGCGAGGACTAATTCTTCTTGTCTATTTGCCATAATATTAGATGGAATGACCCATCCCTTCTAAGTATTTAGCAGGGTCAACGACAGAAAGGTCTCTTAGCTTACGGATATCGTATTGACGTATGAAATACCTAGCAGCGCTTTTAGAAAACTTTGAAATTCCTGCGTCCTCATGAGGCATAAGGGGGTCTATTAAAGGTTTCAGCATTCCCGGATTTTGAGCTCCGAATACTTTTTCGGACTTTGCAGTAAAGAATTTAGATATTGTTAACGCGGTTTTCCAAGTGACAGGACCTGTACCTTCCTTAAGAGAGAGCCTTTCAATGATAAGATTTCTCGTTTCTACGCTACTGATATACCCTAAATTCAGCGCAAGCATATACCTATTCCCATTGTTTGCTTGGTATATAGAATTCCCCGTCTGCTTGCTCATAATAAGCAGTACGAAAGGATTGGTATCACTTCCCGTTTTACTTCTATAATAAAACGTATACAGGTTTGACGCAAATGAAGGCATTCGTGAAACTGTACCCAATGTGACCTTGGATTTGTCTAAAATTTCATTATAGAAGGGTAGCACTTTATATGTATCTCCACTATTATATATTGTGGACAGCCTCTCAATTGAAATATCCGAGTTCTTAGAACAAGTCGATTATGCTTTGTCTTTTGAATTCCGAGACAAATGGAAGCATAGATTTTCAACGTCCTTCATTTCGGTCTTCCAGCAAAAACTAATAACAGCACTTAAGAGGCAGAAGCCTTTTAAGCTTTCCACATTGGAGGCTACTTACATTAAAAAGTTTAACTACGGGCAAGACTACGTGGACGATTTCTTTTCGTGCATAAGCATAAGACTTTACAGACCTCTTGTGATAGACGACAGAAAAGTGAAGTAACTACTCCACTAGCATTTAGCTCAAGGATTGCTACTCTTTGTAAAGTGACCTTTTAAATGCTTCTCATGCCGGCGTTTCTTTCCTATCTCTTCTATAAGCTGGTCAACCTTCTTAGGGTCTGCTCCGTACGCTGGGCATATATCTTTGTACCCGCACCAGTCACAAAAGCGGTTGGTTACGGGGTGGAAATCCCCCTTCTTTCGTTTTCTAATGTCCCATACTTTTGCCTTCTGCGCATTTAAAAATAAGGAGATGTGTTTGGCGGAATATTTAATAGATACAAACTTATCCAAGTGAGGGTAGTAGTGGGACACAGTGATTCTATCTATAGGTACATCGTACATCTTATGGATGGCGTACGCGTACATTTGCATCTGCGGGTCGTGATATAAATCTTTCTTCGCTGCGGGGCGTTTACTCGTCTTATAATCTATAACTAAAAGGTCTCCCGTTTTCCCCATAACAATACGGTCAATAATCCCGTTAATGTTATACCCCTCGCAAGGGGAAGAAACTGAAAAGCTCATCTCTGTACTAACAGTGTCTGTTAAGTTTTTATTAAACGCTATAAAGTTTCTAAGGGACGCCTCGGTAAGACGTTCCTTTTCTTTCGAAAATGTGTACTGACCTCGGACTGATTTCGCAATCTCTACCAATTCCTCATAAGAGCTGCAGCTTACTCCATCTTCTAAGATTTTGTGAATATATTGACCGAACTGTAAGGCGTCCGTTGAGAGGTTTTCGTTGAACTCTTCCTTCAAATAATAAATATATTTGAATTTATACTTCGCTTTACACTCATCGAAGACTTTAATTTTACTAGGAGATAATTTATTTATAAACATATGAACATTCCATCCAATATTATTAAAGAATACTTACACGAGAAATTTGAATCTTTTCTTGTAAATAATCAAGAATTCTTAGTAGACTCAATATTTGTTGAGGATAAAAAGAAGCATATGTCCATTAATATAGACACTGGGCTATGGCAGGACTTTAAATCTAAAGAAACCGGGAACTTCCCCCAGCTAATATCCCACATAGAGGGTATCTCTGAACAAGAAGCTCACAGGTATATAGGTAGAAAGTTATTCGACTCCCCTGAAGCCTTGTTTGACGTTTCCACGGTTCGGCAGGAAAGCATGAAAACTCAGGAGTCTAAAATAGGCGAGGAGTTTGAAAACTTTAAAAAATTAAACCTTTCAGCTGCTTTAATTTCTGATTCCTTATCAGAGCGTGTAGCAGCAAAAATGGTTATCTCTAGAGGTTTGCAAACCTTCCCATTTTATGTTGGGGTTGCAGGAAAGTACGTTAACAGGTTAGTTGTCCCTTACAAATACAGAGGGGAGATGATTTACTTCCAAGCGCGTAACTTGTCCTCCTACGGCATGAAGTACCTTAACCCCGGGAAAGCTACCCACGGCGTTAAATCAAGTGAGATACTGTTCCCGTTTAACGAAAACCTAGATTACGTTATTGTAACTGAAGGACCTCTTGACGCAATCTCCCTACAATTAAACGGTTTGAACGCAACCTGTATCCAAGGCAGTATGATGTCTTACGCGCAGGCGAGAGAGCTTAAGGGGCGTAAGGTTATCCTAAGTTTTGATAACGATGATGCGGGAAAGGCAGGGGCAGAGAAAGCTAGAAATCTACTTCTAAGGTTAAACACTCCGAATATACAACAAGTCCAGCCTCCAGAAGGCTACAAGGATTGGAACGCGTTCCACATAGATGTGCAAGGGACCGATGAAATATATAAGTACGTATCTAAGAATACCAAAGAGATGAACTTTGGGTTCTTTGTATCTCAGGGTTTATCGGCAAACTAAACCGAACTTGTCGGAGTAAAGTACCTCATCCATTAAAGAATACTTAACCTGAACGTCGTATCTCCCCGTGGTGCCGAAGAGGTGGGTATACAGAATAGTATCAGAGGAGGTTACAAAATCAACGTCCTCCCAGTCAGAAGTTACGAGAATCCAAGAACCTTCATCCTCGTCGTATAGACGAACTCTGATTTGCGCGTCTTGAATTACCGAACCGTTAAAAATTGACCGAATATCAAGAGGGATGTCTTTATCTGTAAGCGAGATGGCAGTCTTGAATTTTAAGTTTACCTTACTCCCTACGTTTACATATTTCTGTACTAGCTGGCTTTTAGCGGTAAAAGTTACAGGCTCTGCCATCGCCATGATAGAGTCATTCCAAAGGTCTAACTTATTAAGGTACGCTTTAGGGCTAGCACCTTCGTTGTCTACAACTACCCAAACATCATAATACTTCCCAGTAGACGAAGCGGAGTTAGTTGCTTCCCCAGAGGATGCAAATTCAGAACCCGTAGGAGGCTCATACATAGAAGACACATATAGACCATTAGGTTGTAGGACTACAGCAAAGTGACCAGTCCCTAATTGGTAAATACCACTAGAAGAACGTACGTCTCCAGAATAATTAGAAGTATCAAACTCTATCTCGGAAGGAAGGCTAACATGCTCTTGCGTAGAAGAGACTATATTTCGCCACTTCATAGAAACCGAAGAGAGGGACCCTGACGCGACATTACCGTATCTGGTACTAGAGCTATTATAATCGAGATAACGCTCTGGGTCCCCGTTAGAAATCACCTGGTTGTACGTGCTTGACGCAACCGTGTCGGGGAATAGGTGAACGGAGCAGACTTGATAAGGGTCCGTGTATACGCCATTCTTGACGTAATAAAATTCTAATGCGGTCTTACCTAAGACAGTAGGACGGTTGTTTCGGGGGACTACGGTAATGTTGTTAATTTTCATGGCGGATGCTCTACTTATCTACCCCCGTAGCGTTTGTTTTTCATATCTTCCATGGATTTTTTTCTAGCCGCCATTTCTTCACCATAAAAGATGAGGTATCGACGTCTTTCGACGGAAGGCATGTCTTGTATTGCAGCGTAATCAAACTTCATATGTTTCACGAGGGTGTATGCTTCCTTATCTAGAATCTGCCCCCCAACGCGTTGCTCTAGCTCGTGAAGAAAAAATTTGCGTTAATGCCTATGTTCATAGTGTTTTTCGTCCCACACTCAGAACAGAAGAAATTATGCTCAGTATCTATACCGTAAGGGGGAGAATAAATTGCTTTCCGCAAGGCTGCTACGTCTTTCACAGTCGTACCTTCCACAAACAAAGAAATAATATTCCGGTCCTTGTGCTCCTCAATACGCTCAATCCAATCTGGAAGAGATTGAATAATGTCTTTAAAACTGGACATTTTCTCTTCGTGCTTCACCCGCAAAGATTTAACTACTGCGGTTTTCTTAGAGTCTGGTAAAAGAACTGTCACAGTATCATCTACCTCGCCTTCTAAGTAATCGACCTTCATTGAAGAAAGTTCATAGTTAATCTCGTTTTCCACCTTACAACCTTCACACTTCTGGGGAAATGTGTACGTTGACCCGTAAGAAAGCTGACGCAGTCGATAAAGGCAATATAGTTTATCAGGGACTGTAAGCTCCATAAAGTTTGGACCTGAAAGGCAAGAAGCTAATACAGAGTTAAGAGCGTCTAAAGCTCGGTCTCCTGCAGCTGACTGCTGGATTCTCTTTTCATCAGAAAATTTCAAAGGTCTAACACCGACGGTTTGCTTCTCGTATTCTGGGTAAAACTTACCTAGAGACGGAAGGTTAAACTCGACATAAGTGTCTTTGCTTTGAACATTTTCAAGAAGAGATGCTAAAGCATCTTTAACGACGTTGACTTCTGGAACAGACCCATCAGCAGGAACATTGGGTCTCAAGTCACCACTAGGATTAGCTTCAGCGGGTCCGCTTTCTTCGAACTCCTTTGCTAAATCAACAATATTTTTAGTTTTATCTTTACCGAACATAATTAGAATTGGTCATCGAGGACTATAATGACAGTATATAATAGTAGTCCTATGAAGATAATTGTTAATAATCTTACGTCAATTTTAAAAACAGACAACGACAAGTTAAAAAATATTTTAGAAAAAAAATATAAAATAAAAGTTGACGGGTATAAATTCGCATCCTCTTATAAGCAAGGACGTTGGGACGGCACTAAAAAATTCTTTGAAAAAAAGACAGGAAAATTTGGTTCCGGTTTGCTATCATATATTAAGGAAGATTTAACAATAGCAGGTTTAGAATATGAAATAGAAGATAATAGAGAGGATATATTAATAAATAATTATTCTTTATCTTCAATTGAATATAGAGATTATCAAAAAATATTAATAGAAAAAGCTTTAAAGAAGAAAGGCTGTATTTTACAAGCTCCTACAGGTTCAGGTAAAACAGTAGTTCTTGCAGGACTTTTAAAAGCTTTAGAAAATCATATTGGACTGGTAATATTTAATAAGAAGCAATTAGTCTATCAGACTTATGAATTTCTTACTAAACATGGTTTTGATGTTGGTGTAGCTTTTGGTGAAGGGGTTGATATTAAACCGATAACCTTATGCACTATCCAATCTATTGATAAAGTCCTTGATACTCATTTAAAACATTCCGAGTTTATAATCTTTGACGAAGTTCACGAATTCTCTAAAGGGAAGTTTGCGACAAAAGTTATAAAATCATTCCCCAAAGCCTCTTACAGAATAGGTATGACAGCAACAGTTCCAACAAATAAAGTAGCCAAACTTAATTTAATCTCAGCATTAGGTAAGGTTGTATCTGAGGTTGATGCGTCTGAACTTGTAGATTTAGGGTTTTTAACAAAACCAAAAATACACATCCTTCCAGCACCCTCTACCAAACTAGAGCCCGAAGACTCTTATATTGATATTTACCGTAAGTCTATTACTGAAAATGATTTAAGGAATAGATTAATTACTTCTATTGTCTCAGAGGTTCAAGGTGGACCCTCAAAAACTTTAATATTGGTGAAGGACTTAAACCATGCTAAAGTACTACAGGAACTCATACCAGGGTCTTTAAAACTTGAAGGTAAAGATGGGTTGTCCGTAAGAAACGAAACCGTAAAAGAATTTGTTGATGCGGAAACTAGCGTTCTTATAGCTACAACTATTTTCCAAACAGGGGTAGATATTCCAGAGATTACTCATCTAATTAACGCCAGAGGTTTGAAGTCAGAGATAGCAACCTTACAGGCTCTTGGTCGGGCTTTAAGAACCCATGAGTCTAAAAGGAAGGTGTATATTTTTGATTTTAAAGATGAAGCTCCTTACCTTTCCAAGCACTCAAAAGAACGAGTTAAGGCTTACAAATCTCTAAACTTTACTGTGGACGAACATGGAACGTAGAAAAAAGAAATACAAGGTCAACCAGCTTACTGAATTCGATAGTATCGAGTATAGGGACGTGCTTTTAAATATCCAAAAACTATTGGATAAAAACATCATAACCGAAGAGTCCGTCAAAGCATTAACCAACATTATCAGCCAGTTAACTATGGTAAGGGATAAGCATGTTGACGCTCTGCTTAATTGGCTTAAACAGGAATACGTACTAGAGGACGAGTAGCTTTACTCTGTCTCATCAGTTTCAGGCACTTCACCTTCAGGGTCACCCATCATAGAATTTACTTTTTCTTGGGCTGACTGCAGGTCTTGTTGTGCTTGAGCTAACTCAGACTCTTTCTCTTCCATGGCTACTGCCTCTTCCTCTTCAGCGACTTCCTCTTCGGACTGTTCCTGACCTTTTGAGAAATCAACATCCTGGAAGATTGTCTCCAAGTCTGATACTAGTTCAGTCATCTCGCCGTCAGACAAGCCGGGCATTTCAGGGGAGTCTCCGCCTTCTGAAGGGATTTCTTCCCCCATTTCTTCTTCTTCGGGTGGCGCAGCCTGTTCAGGTGCGGGTGCCTCAGCAACTTCTGCTTGCTCTTTCACGATTTCTTTCTTGCCTTTCTTATCCTTGGCTTGCTTCTCCTTCATAGCCTTCTTGATATCTTCTTTCTCGTCGGTGACCTTTTTGTCTACGTTGTCCACGTCACCATCGCCGTCTACATCTTTGTCCGACTCGGTGTCGTCACCCTCTTTTTCAACGTCTTCGTCCTTTTCAGGCTCTTCACCTTTTAGTTTTGATGCGATGTCTTTAGCCTTTTTGGCGACTGCCTTCAATTTTTTAGAGTCTACAGCATCATCTTCATCGTCGTTGCTACGCTCCTTACTCTCCTCTTTATCTTCGTCCTTGCCTTTCAAGAGGTCTTTGATAGCCTCTTGCAGGTTTATAGGCTTCATGAAGTGAGTTAGGTCCTCATCTTCCAGTGAGATATCCTTAAACATTTCCATTATAAAATCAGAAATGTCTAAAACCCCAACGCCGCTTTTATTTCTTAAGTATGTACCAAACTCTTTCAAAGTCTTTTGGCAAATACCCCCCTTTTCGACGTGTTCAGAAAGGAGGGTAAATAGTGAAGATTGTGTTTCAGCTAACGTCTTAAATGACGGAACCATTTTTAGATTGTTAATGTTAATACCATAATTAATGTTTAACATTTCCACAATAACCTCTTTCAACGGCTTCTTAGCCTCGAACAGCTTTGAGGTATATTGGCGAATATCTTTTGTAGACACTGTACCTGGGTTAATGACCTCGTAAGTTGAAGCTAGTACTTCTTGGATTTCACTCTTGCTAGCTAGTGCAAAGTATGGAATTTCACCAACAACGTTTAGTAACTTCTCCCCTACAAGGTCTTCATTTTCGTAAATACAAGATGCTAGTTCTGAGATTGAAGGGTTACTGTGCCATGCTCCTGCCAGGTTGCCTTTTGCGTTTATAATTTCTTTGCGAACTAATTCATTTTCACATATCATCTGATACAAATCAGACTTACTATCCTGAGGTACAACAACTTCCTGCAGGGTGCCTACATCTTTCTTTTGAAGGTTAAAGGCTTTAGACATAGCGTTACTAAGTTTTAACGCGTTAATTATGTCCATATCAAACTCTTCGATGGAATCAATCTCTTTTTTAAGGTTGTCAGATAATTCCTGTAGCTGTTTAAATTTATCTCCACTGCTTTCAAAAATATTTTTATCTAAGGATTCCTTTGCTTTCGCTACTTGATTTCTGTACTCGTTTACCTGGCTCCTATTTGTAAATGCATTAAGCAAGTCTGAAAAATTTGTGTCTGCGTTATCGAATTTACTCTCTCTTAGGGAGTTAACGAAATCGGAAACCTTACCTGACGTATAGTTGTCCATATAAGTATCGGACAAAACTTCAGAGAGCTCCTCAGTAGAGAAATTATACAGTCTTACATTCCCGCCCAAAACTTCATAATCACATTTGATTAGGTTATCAGATTCCGAAACCATTGAAATTTGATTGTTTTGGTTATTAATGTTTAGAACGGCTAGATTCTCACGAGTGGTACGGCTTAAGTAGTCCACAGCCTCGTTTAGTTTAGTAAGGTGTGGGTCTCTCGAGCCGAAAAAAGAGTAAATATTTTTGTTGAAATTATCCATAATACGGAGGCATGTATAGTATATACATCCTTTAAATGATTTTTTTGTAACTTTTTTTTAAGTTTTTATTGGACCGGGGGTTGGGGACCTCCCGGAGGAGGAGGTTGTTCTTGTGCACCCGGTGGAACTGGAGGTACTTCACCCCCCTCACCTGGAGGTACTTGACCTTCCATTCCCGGAGGAGCCATGCCTCCAGCCATAGGAGGAGCCGGAGGCGCCATAGCTTCTTGCTGTTTTGCCATCTCTTCCTGCTCCTTTTTAAGCTGTTCTTTGATATCAGAAATTTCCTTATCGGAAAGGTTAAAGTACGTGTGGTATATGTACTCATCAGAGAAAAGCATCAAACCTTTAGCGGCTTGAACAATACGTAACCTCTGTTCATCTGTTTCCAGCCTTCGCTTTAAAAACATATCTGAAGGCGGGTACAGAGTAACTCTAAAGTTGTTGTACATCGTCGGGGGGAACCCTTTTAACTGCAAGTGTCTTTGGCAAAGAATCCGAAGACCTGACTCTACGTCGCGTTGGAGTCTCATTACAGTTTTAGAGAACTTAACATCTAACTGGCTAAGGTTAGCTTTTCTTTCGCCCGCCTGTTCTTTCTCTACAATAAAGTCTTTGGGGACCTTAAGTGCCGCTAGCAATTTGTCTCTAAAATACTTAACATCATCTACATCCCCAAGATTTTGCGCGCCCGGTAATGTTTCTACCTTTGTACCTTGTCCATTCCTAGTCGGAATAAAGAAGTCCTCATCCGCTGATAGGGGGTTATACCTTTCGTCAATCGAACCTGTATCCGGATTCCAGAACTTTTCTTTCTTAAACTTCTGCTTAATACGCTCCATAAAGTTTTCTACTTTACTTTGTGGGATAGACCCCGTTTCAATATAGAAAGCTCGTCTCTCCGGAGCACGTTGTAGACGGTAAATTAACATTGCATCTTCCATCATCTTCAATGAGTTCCAAGCCTGTATGGCAGGTCCCAAGATTGATTTTCCGTATGGGTAATAGTTAGCATCGGAAGTATGACGTCGGAAATGGACGATTTGGTTTTTGTCCAAGGTTATAATATTATCTTTAGTGTTCCCTGTGCCGTTCATTCCCATCGCATCCATAGGAGGTCTTCCTGCGACGTTTTCGCCTGGCTTTGGAATCTCTTGGTAAAATTTCTTCAAGTAGCCGTAGGTATCTTCTACCCTATACATGAAATTTGGATTAAGAATTTTCAACCTCTGAATACCTGCTGAAGCATTGTTTAGGTCTACGATATTTTCTACGAAGCAGTCTCCGTACTTAGCCACATTTCTAGTGATATCCCAGATATGGGTCTCTAGGTCTATCTTATCTATAAACTTTTCAAGGGTGTCTTTTACAATCTCATCCTCGGTTTCGATAACAAAAGGGGTTCCGTTCTCGTTTTTTAAAGTTGAATCATCTGAATAAATATCCAAGGCAGCCCCGATTTCAGGGTAATCATCCATTAACTCGTATTTGCGGTGGCGAGTTCTCCTAGCGTGTTCAATTTTTGGGAGTTTGAGGAACCCTTTGGATACCCCAACTCCCATGCCTCCCGAGTTGTCCGCATTCGAAGGCATAAGGTCTCCACCTTTGGCATCCTGCGCGTCTCCGGTTAAAGGGGGGTGTAGTTTAGGGCGACCTTTTTTCTTTCGCCCAAAGACCTTGCTAAAGAACGCAAAGAATCGTCCATTACCGAAAGAATCCCCTCCGAACCTAGTGGCTTCGGGGAATTCAGAGTATCCGGACTCTTGTAGTAAGTCCTCTTCGTTGTTATCTATTTCAGAACCCATTTCATATATTCCTTCATTTTGGCTTTATTGCTAAAGTCACTGTATTTAGACTTCCCGATAGGGTCAGCCACTGTTTTTGTACTTGTGTCATCTTTTAAAGTCTCTATAGCAATAGGACTTTTTAGAAAAATTTGATTGCATGTGTACATGCCAATCGCGAGGCTCATAACTAGGTCGTCATGATAGCCTTCATCTGCTTCCATTTTACCTGTCTCCGTAATGATAAAGGTTTGGAGCTCGTTTACCGTTCTTTCCGAGTTAATTTTATATTTAGATGTGCGCAATCCTTCTTCTAAAACACTTAGAATGGTATCCCTGTTTTTTAAAGTAACAAGAAGTCCAATTTCTCCTTTATCATCACACCACATATTTTCGTATTCCAACTCATCCCAAAGCTCTTCGATTAATGCTAAACCTAGCCCATTTCGTTCCACAACAACATACGCTAAGTTGTACTTAGTTGCTTCGTCGTGGATAACTTTAGCGAAAGATTTTAAAGAAATAGTGTTGGAATAGAATTCAGCTACCTGCTCCCCGTTATACATATTGATTACGTGGAAAGCGGAATAATCCTGCTCCCTGCCAAAAGAAGCATCAACTGCGACTACATAGCTATGAAATTGGTCTGGTTCTTTGAACACCCTAAATCTGTTATTATATCTTGCCGCGAACTCCTGTGCCGTATTGTCTGTCATTCTACGCAATGTATCTGCGTTAATAAACGTATCTCCTGTTCCTAGGAAGTCGCATTCGTATTCCTGGCTCCACATCCTGTCTCCTAGGGCTGGCTTCATCTCCTTAGCCCATTTTTCAGTATACTCGGGATGCTCCCTCCAAAAGATATCGATAACGTTGAAGGTATTCTCTCCCCTTTCTGCCCCCTTGTAAATTTCATAGTACAGATTTGACATACCATTAACAGTAGAGAGGAGCACTGCATTACCACCCGTCGACAGTGTTGGGTACATCGCAGCCCAAAACTCTGCCATATCAGGGATAAACGCCGCTTCATCCACGATTAACAATGAAACGGATTCTCCACGACCCGCTCCAGCAGGCTGTGACCTTATTCTACTTCCTGTGTTTAAGACCAAGTTATGTTTGTTTTTCTCCCTTACCCCAGGTTGAAGCCAAGGGGGAAGCTGTTCATACATATCCACTACGCGAGCTAAAAATCCAGTAGATTCGCGGTCACCAATAGACACTACCATGACATTCTTTTTTTCATGGAAGATAGTAAACCAAAGCGAATAAGCACACATAATAGTTGTGACGCCGGCTTGTCTAAACTTTTTAATGACATTAAATCGATTAGTATGAATTTCACTAACAATTCTGTTTTGAAACTTATACAAATCAAAAGGTATTTGTCCTTTTAGGGGGTGGATAATTTTTATATAGTTTTTAATAAAATATATTGGGTCTTCCGCACATTTATTAAATTCCTCTAAAATTTCTTCATTTGTCATGTAATTTATTATAGTCCTGTTACTTTTATATAGTATGGCAAAATACGCATTTATACCTACGAGAGATAAATCTACCGTAAATACTGAGCTACAAGACTACCTCACCGAAGCTGGTTTCAATGTTAATTTTTTAATAGGTAAGAATAATATTTTTGAAGCATACGAGGAAGCCTGTAAACCTGTTATGGCAAAAGACACGGTTGTCATGTGTCATGATGATATTAAAATTCTAAACTCTACGGAGTCTTTTAATGCCTTCTTGGATAAGGATTTGGACAAAAGTTCCACTGGGTTTGTAGGGGTGGCAGGAGCTAGGGTATTAAACCAAAGCGCTATGTGGTGGGAAGGTATCCAAAGTACGGGCTCCCCCAACCATTCAGGGTTTGTTTGGCATGGGGATGACCTGAACGACATGTCTATGAGTTTTTATGGGATTCCCGCCGGTGATGTTGTAGTTTTAGACGGGTTATTTCTAGCTGCTAAAGGGGCTACCCTTAATTCCATCCAATTAAAAAAACCTTCATTCTTTGAAGGCGACTGGGATTTCTATGATATCTTTTACACCTTTCAGGCTTTCAAGAAAGGTTTTCGCAATAAAGCTATCCCTCTTCAAATTTTACACTCTTCTGTTGGTAATATTGAAGGTAAGGACTCTTGGCACAACAATAGAAAAGCTTTTGCCGACTACTTTGTTAGGGAACTCCCAACACATGTTTAATATGTAAATGTGTATGCTTTTTCAAAAGCATCTTCAGAGAATCTATTTAACAATTTTGTTAACTTTTGGGAAGGTTTCTTCTCCGGATGAGCCACAATTATCGAATTGCAATGCTTAGAAATATAATCTACAAAATCTTCAGTTACTTCTTCAATATTATATATAATCTCGGTATCTGAATCTTTCTCACCTAACATGACCGTTTTATGTGCTTGCTTAGATAGAAGCGCCAAAGTCACCTTCGACCTTAAAGAAGACATATTTCCAAAACTTGGGTGCGGAATTACCAATGTGTATGGTATTTTTAAATCCTTTAACAGTAATCCCGCAACAACATTAGTTCCCTTATACGAGGGAAGAAAAACATGGGAGACATTTAACTGTTTTAACGTGCTCCCAACTTTATTAAGAGCCTCATCAAACTTTTTTGAACTGTGACCGGGACCCTTCCGAGGGAATGAATCATCCCCAAAGAAGACAGCAATATTTTTAGGCATTACCGCCGGTGTTTTGTGCCGTTCTCATAGCGCCTTGAGCCATTCTAGCTATTCCTGACTTAACTTTATTCGCGCCCCCGAGAATCTGCTTAGCTCTATATTTCGTATGACCTCCAGCAAGTGCTATTTTTTGAGCACGTTGAGCTTTACCAAGGGCTTTACCTGTAAGTTTCTTTTCCGGCGCTTGAGCACTCTGACCACCGCCTCCAGAGCCACCCCTTTGCGTTTGTGAAGCACCTCCACCTCCTCCTCCTTGATTCTGTTGGATTTGAGGACTGAAGTTTATAGTTTGGTTGCCTCCGCCACCACCTTGACCTTTACTACCTCCACCTTGACCTTTACTACCGCCAACAGGACCTTTACTACCGCCAACAGGACCTTTACTACCGCCAACAGGACCTTTACTGCCTCCGCCTTGGGCTGGTGCTGGCGCTCCTGCTGTTGCTGGTGGCTTCCGTGTCGGTGGGTCGAAAATCCCATGGGGTCCTTTGATGACACTCGGTGGGTTGGGTCTATTCTTCGGGGCTCCTGCCTCCCATCCTGATTTAATGGCACCTCCTATTTGTCGACCTGCCTTTACTCCGTGGTGTAAGCTGGCTAGCGCTCCTTTTTTCAGTCCTCTGGCTACGGTTGGACCGTGCTTTTTAATACCTTCAATACCTTTCCCACCAAGCTTTTTAGCGCCTCTGTACCCTTGACGGAGTTTGTTACCTGTCCATTGTCCTCGACCTTGGGCTGTTCCTTTCTTAAAACCTTTCTTACCCTGCATACCTGATTTCATTCCATGCATAGTACCTTGACCGAAACGTTTAACTGAGTCTGCTCCTCCTCGCATTTTAGAGGAAATTTTTCCGCCGACATTTTTCATTCCTGCCTTTGCCTTACCTAGGCTTGCCTTTGCCTTATCACTTCCAATTTTAAATTTGGCGTTAGCTGCGGCGCCTACATCCCCTACCTTTCGCTTGAGTCTTGCTAGTGGCTTATTTCTTTTGGCAGCCAATCTATCAGCCATAGAACCTCTCCTACCTACAGGCATTTTCCCGCCTGAGCCGTGTTGTATTCCTGCGGCAAACGTATTGCCTAACCCAAGGCTTCGTGCGGTTCCTTGGTTTCTTTTAGTTGTAACTTTCGCTGCGGCACCGGGAACTCCAGCCTTTGCCTGTCTTTTAAGTTTTTGAATACCCTCATCGAGAGCTTTAGCTTTTTTAATTTCCCATAGTTGGAATGCTAAGGAATTAGAAGGAATTATTGTTTTAAGTTGTTTCATTTATGCAGCCTGGCTCTGTGTATATCTAGCTACCTGAGAAGACCCAGGTCCGAATTTTACATCCTTTTTCGCAGTAGGACCGGAAGACTTTGCTTTAGCGGAATCCCCTGCAACTGCTTTGCCTACTTTGGAAACTCCTTGACCAACTTTTTTAATCGCTTTTCCACCTAAGCTAACTGTTTTTCCTGCTGCCATTGACCCTAGCGCTCCAGCTCCGTGTACTGCAGCTCCCGCTGCCTTCCCAGCTAGTTTAGTAGCTCCTCCGGCTACCTTCGAACCTGTTTGTATAGTCTGTCCCGCAAGCTTCGTGCCGTATTCTGCGGTTTTTCCTATAGCACCTGCTGCAGCTTTGGTTGCAGTTCCGGCACCTTTTAATGCGGCACCTCCCGCTCGTCCAGCGACTTCACCTGCAGTTCCGGCTCCGTAAGTTAGAGCGCCTAAAGCCGCCAAAGGAACTCCTGCTATAGCTCCCAAACCAGTACTCGACATTGCGGCTCCGGTCTTCATCATTCCCATTCCGGCAGTTCGTCCCCCTTTACCTACTAGTTTTCCTGCGCCTTTTGACACATGTCCAGCCCCCCTCATAGTGGAGCCTACGGCTTTACTTCCATACTTAGCGACTGTGCCTACGGGCTTTCCTAAAGCCTTCACACCACCCCCGACGGCACCGCCTACTTTTTGGATTCCTGTTCCGGCAATATTGGCTGTTTTTGAAACAGCTTGTCCTGTTTTTTTACTAATGAACTTACCACCTTTTTCAATACCTTGCCCTGTTTTGTCGACTCCTGTGCCCGCGGTTTGAGTTCCTCGTCCCGCGAGGTCCACAGCTCCTCCTGCAAATCTGCGTCCAGCGCGTAAGGTCTTTCCAATTATTTCATCGAATAATTCTATTTTTTTTTTGAGCGAGGTATAAGTACCTAGCTGATGGTCTAGTTGAAGTTTATCTTTTAGTCTCGCAGACATGGTTCTTATCATCCTCTTATAAGCTTGCATGTTTCCTGCTCTTTTATGTGCTATAGCTTTTTTAAGGGTGCTTCTCGAATCCTCACCTTGTTCAGATTGTGTCTCTCTTTTAAACACGGGCTGGTCAAAATTAGTGTTCTTGACGCCTCCGCTTTTTTTAATAATAGCGTCACCCCGGCGTCTATTCTTTTCACGTCCGGTGGAACTTTCTTCTACTTTCTCCCCATGAGCTTTAGCAGCAGCTCGTACCTCACCTCTTTTCGGTTTCTTAACCCCTCTGGTTGCTGTTGCGATGTGACCTTCAGCGCGAGCATCTTTGCCTGATTCCCAATCAATAGGGGAACTCCTTTGAAGCCTTCGACGGTTAGCGTTAGCTCTTGCGTTAAATCTTGCTAAAGCAGCCTCATATGCCGCTGTATCTTTTTTGTTAAGTTTACCTGTTTTATGCTTTTTAATCATTAAGGCAGCAAGTTCTTTGTTGCGTTCGTTGAGGAGTTGCTTCATAGTCTGTATTATTTAGGGGGGTTAATTTAGTTTGAAGGAACTTTTCCCTCGGGGAATACTTCGGGAGATTCTCTTAACACCTTAGCCGAAGCTAATAAATGGAAAACACCATATGCTGCAAAGTTGTCCTCAACAACTTGAAAAACTTCATAGAACAAGTTTTGAAATGCAGGCTTTATAATATCACCAGCCTGGAGAGGTCTTTGTAATTCCTGTTCTAAGTAAGCTTTATTGAAAGTGAACTGTTGGTCATTCGTAATTTCTATTCCGAATTCGGTTAAATTCTCTTCTAATGCTCTAGGGTCGTAGTGACCCCAAACTACTTTAGGGTAAGGGTCAATAGTTTTTGTACGTCGTTCATCGAATAATTCGTCAAAATTATCATCATGTACGTACTTATAAACAAGAATTTTAGAACCTGAAACTTTAATAAGTTCGTCGTCAACTGCGTTAAAGAGATTAATATCCGGATTGTTTAAATCAAATAAATTTAGAGTCCCGTCGGAATCATCTGACGTGACAATATTATGATTAAACTCGGAAATCTTTTTTTTCACCATTACTACTTTAAGGATTTAACTAACTCTTCCATTTGGGTCGACATGTGCTCCATTTGAAGTTGGATTAGTTTTACATTAGTATTTGTTTCTTGAAGCGTATTATTCATATTCTCAACTCTGATTTCCATTTTCTCAATGGAAGTTTTATTATCCATAATTTCTTGGCTATTAGCTTCAGTTTGAGCCTGAAGTGAGAATAACCAAAAAAGACAGGTTACAAAAGGAATTAACAGTGTGACCCCGGTACGGGCTACACTTTGGAATTGGGTATTAGTATTTGTCATTGCGTGTTCTTTAGTACGTTTTCGGCGTCTTTCTTTCTAGCCCCAGACTCTCTTTTAATCCGTTTAATTCGGAGTTGATTATTTCTACGTAAGTCCGCTAATTCTGCGCGCTGGCTATTTTTTAAGCCAGCCTTGTTTTTGATGTTTGCTACTTTTTGTCCTTTATATTGTTTTAGAATTTGGGATGTCCTTGTGGTTTTTATTTTTGATGCAAGCGCTAATCTTTGGGCTGTGTTTGATTTAATATGTTTAATCCTTGCCTTTGTATCTTTAACCGCTGCTATGCGATTTTTCTCTCTTTGCTCATCTCCTGTATCGGGGTCTTGGTTATCATATATTCGTGTGCCGACATAATCAGAACCCAGTTGGGTGCTTACTTTGTTTAAATTGTCTGGATTTTCAAAATGGGCTTTTAAAGCTTTCTTTTGACGAGAGGTTAGGCGTTTACCACTTTTTAACGATTTCAAACCTTTCCTCGCCGACTTACCTCCAAAACCTTCTTTATGTTTTTTTTCTTTATATGAAAGCCGGTTTCCCCCATCGACTAGTTGAGCCTTGGTTGCTTCGTTTAGATATTGTTTAAAATCCATTGTGGTATTGTTGTTTCTCATAATTAGTTACAAGGGGTTCTCTTTGCTATAGCGTCCATTAGGAAACCCTCATTGGACCAAGCGGGCTGGTCCATCCAACAGGCTGTAATTAACTCGAAGAGACCTGTGACGCTGTCTTTTCGTACGCTTCTCGATTCTTTGTAAAGACATTTGACAATTTTTCCTAAGTCCAACATAGGTATTCCTTCTGCTTTAGTATCTTCAATGCATTTTTTGGTAAGGTCACTTAGTCGGTCCTTATGTTTAGAAAAACACTCAGGGGATATATTTAACTTACCATCAAGGTTCCAAGTTCCGTAATCATACTTCATACTGCCCGCTACACAGGTTTCATCACAAAGACCTTTATAAATATCCCTAAAGGTAGACCACTTCATATCAATCGTATATTGGCTTCGGTCGGAAAAAGTGTCAATGCCTTGCCAGTCAATGAAAGGGACATGCCCCATCACCATCGTTTCCTCGCAGTTGCAAACCCAATGCCAGCTTACGATAACAGTACCCTTTATGGCGCCTGTTCGTGCATTAATGGTAGCTTTAATTCTACCGTTAATTGTTGTGCCTGCAACGCACAAACCCTCAGCGGTTTCACTTACCATGATTCTAGATTACCAGGTCGGCTCTCCAGCGTGGAAGCGAGTCATTCAGACTGTGGTTGTAGACAGGAATTCTTCCCCAGCGCCAGCTGTAAATTAGCGAATTAATAAAATTTCGAGCTGCGACTCCACCATCATTGCCGTCGATTATTCTAGGATTGGTGATTCTTAACACCCCGATTCTATTACCCGACCAACCTGTGGGGATGAGAGAATCGTCAAAAAATTCGATGTCTCCTGTGTCTTTCACTCTAATATGGACAGCTTCTTGGTCAGGGGCAATATTACCAGCCAGACCAAGACCACTAGTAGTTACAGAACTGGTATCCTGAGTGAAAGCATATGTTTGTTGTTGGTAAATACTAGGGTTACTAGATGATATATAATCGTACACGGATTGATGGGTGTACCCGAGACCCTCCAAATGGATTCCGGAAACTGTCTCGCAGGCTCCAGAGGGCGGCCAACTTCCGCTAACGCCCCAGGTAACAACGGTATATGTTGCGGTTAATTTCTGACGAAAATCAACAAGTTCATACGCAGTGCCAGTTGCGTTATAATCGACTCCGGTTACACTAGTCGTTGAGCCGGTTACAGAATAAGATACAGGAGGTGTCATACTTTATATAGTAATACGAAAAAATTTATTCCTTATTATCTGGCAGTGTAGCTCTTTTTTTATCGGGTATCACTAAATAATTATATATGCCTATTTCAACACCAAAAACATACGCCGTCGATGCTTCGGGAGAAGCTGTTGTCCTAAGTGATGGGTATACTATGCGATTCAATTGCTGGAGACCTGTTGAGTCAGGGGTCGTCCCTATTCTAATTCTGACGCCGGGAACTGGGGGGTGGAGGGATGGACCTTCAACTCAAGTACCTAGTGATGATTTTTTAGATGGAACAAGAGCACATCCGACCAAATTAGTAGAAAGCCTTTTACACGCAGGGTTTGGGGTTTTACGGTATGATGTTAGAGGTCAATCTACAGAGTGGACTCCGGGTACTATTGGAACAATGGGAGGTGCAAACGCCAATAGTTATTTCCATGCCGATAACACTCAGTATGCTATGAGCGGGGAATTCGGAGCCGAAGGCTTTAACGTAAGAGAAACTTTAGATTTTTATGAACTAAGAAGTCATGCTGTTACTGTCTCAAGCTCTAAGTACGATTCGACTAGGGTGGGCGCGTTTGGAACTTCTTTAGGGGGTACGGTATCCATGCACGCAGGAGCATTTTCCGGGAAACCTATACCGTATTCTTCAGTAGTTAGTTCCTGCGAAGGTATTGTAGACACCTCCTCCCTAGAAAGCCATGCTGGGGGTAACGATTTTCCTTGGCCGGGCTCAAACACAGCAAGACCTGACTGGGGTATTACTGATGGTAGTGCTTATCCAGAAATACAAGGTATAGCTAGCCAATCACAGCATGGGGATTACCCTCATCTTTTAGCTCCAGACGGGGTAAGAATGGGATGGGTAACCGGACTTATTAGGATTCTGCATCAAACAACTCCTGCTACTAGGGAAGTGTCTGGACCTGGTCACCTGGAGGAAGCTTTCCGTACTGAAAATATGTCCGACCCAAAAAATAATTGGCTGAATACAAATCTATGGAGGACATACATGAATGATAACCAGACATGCCCAATGTTGATGCAGTTCTCTTATGATGACCGCCAAAAATCCGTAGACCTACCTTTAAAGTGGATGGATATGTATAAAGGACCTAAGTATTTTAATTGTACGGGAGGACACCATGGGGGTCCTGATTGGACTTCTGAAAATAATTACAAAACCGACCTTATTGTTCAATTCTTTAGGAAACATGTAAAAGGAGAAACCACTGCCTTTCTCCCAAAAACAAGTTATCGTTACATGAAAACACCAGAGGATTATAACAGCTATCGACAGGAAGGATATGTGCCAGAGGCTCTTGAGCTCAACACTTCATCAGCGCCCACAGAAGTGCCCACACCGTTCGTTTTAGTAGCTTCAGGGGGAGATTATCACTTAGTGCAGAAAAACCCCTCAGACGTCTCCGCAACAGCTCCTACGGCAGTCGCTAATGTTGTGCAAACGCTGAACTACGAAGAAGACGGAACCGGGCATAGCCCTGTGAGTACTATATCTAATCTAGTAGATTATTTATGCACAACTAGAAGTTCACTTAAATCCCAAGCAGTGTTGGATGATGGGAAAGGGAAGACGGACGGCTCTTGGTTTACCGTTTGTGCCACTGAATTTTACAGTGAAGAACTTTCAGAGGATATAACAATACTAGGTCCTGTAAGTGGGTATTTTACGGTATCCTCAGATACTAGTAGCAGTCAGTTCGCATACGATGTTCTTGACTATGCGCCATCAACGGCAGTCATGTACCAATCTTCGTCATGGTCAGATGGAGGGATATTAACAGAAACGATAAATCCTAGGTCTATCGCAATAGGTTACCAAAGTTTCCACAACACTACGGACGCAAGCGCAATCACAACAAAAGCAGGGTTTCAATACTACACATTCAGGAAAGGACATAAGATTGGAATCCGGCTTAAAAACCATACGTATTTCGGACCTGTACTTAAAGAAAACAATAGCACCTCATGTTTTCAGGTTGCTCCTATTATTGGAGACTTTGACCTAGATGTTATTTTAAGCGAAGCGGTGAGCTATATTATGCTCCCGGTTTTGCCGGATGTTGCTCCAGTGCCGGAGGCGTTCAAAGGTGGAGGTTGGCCGAGAATGCGGGATGTTCCTCTTGTTTAAGTGACAAGATAGAAGAAGAGCCCGTAAAATAGCGGGGGACACACAAGGAACACAAAGTATAGAACCTCTATACAGAGGCGTCGAAAATTTTTTTTATTACAAATCTTGCTCATCAGATATAAGAATAAAGCGAGGGTGGGATATGCCACTTCTTTGTCCCCAATCGCAATGAGAGAGGATAAGTAAAATTAAAATCCAAGATATTAGGAACGCTATCCTACTTTTGTTCTTTTCCTTCATTACCTAGGGTCACGTGTACAATCTCAGACATGAGCTCTACAGGGTCCTTCGGCTCTTTCGTATCGACAACAGTCTTTAGGATGCCAGACAGTTGGGTTACAACCAAAGTAACAAGGGTAGCGGCTACTGCTATAGAGTCAGTATCTAAAACTGACATTGAAAAGAGGAATGCAATCGTGCATGTGCACAAATACAGTGCTCCGAATACCGCGAGGTGTTTTCCGGCTCGTTCCTTAGCGGTTTCAGAGGCTTTAATAGTTGAGATTTCACCTTGTAACCTAGATTGCAATAACTTTATCTCACCCTTGATTTCGGCTTTACGTAGTGCGATAGCCTCTTTGGTGCTTCCTAGGAGATGAGCTTCCTTGCTTGCTCTATCCCCATTGTGCTGAGGAGCAGGATTATTACCATTAGTCTTCTCTTTCTTAGCCACTTCCTCTTCTCTCATCTTTATCGCTTCTTTCGGAGTGAGTGGGTCTAGGGGTAATTTCCCATTTTTATCTTTGTTTACGTTATAATCAGCCATATGTTATTTAGTAGGGTAACGTAACAATGCGTTACCTTAGAGAAAAAATTAAACTCGACCGGTTATTTGGAATTTATTTTCTATGTTTTTAGTTTGATTTTTTGATTGGTATCTTTGTGTGTTTCTTTGGTACCTATTGGCACGTTGTTGCTTCTGAATAGGTGAGAGCTTCTTATCCGTCTTAACTGTGAAATCTTTAACACCTTGCTGGGTCTGCAAGCCTGACTGTCTTCTGTTAGCCATGCCGAGAAACTCTTTTAATATACCTTTTTTCCACATATATTATTTAGGCTTCCGCCTCCCCTAAAAACAAAAAAAAGAATTAGCTTTTAGGAGCTTTGTAAACGTGTACCTTTTGGTCTTTTCCAAGAGCAGCTCGTATCATGGCTCGGGTATTCCCGGCTACTAGAGCTCTTTTTTTAGTTTTTCCTTTCCCACTAGTTCTGATAATTGACGGTTCATCTTTTCCGGATTTTACCAGGTTATAAGCTCGTCTTCGGTCTTTCTTGCTTTTACCGTGGTCCCTAGCTTTCCTTATAACTCTTGACAGTTGTCCTTTCTTAATCCCAGGTGCCTCGGACGAGCCGGATAGACCTTTCCCTTTTAAAGATTTAATTGTAGTAGTGCGACCTTTCTTGGCTGCTGTTATTTCCTTATCAGTGTCCCCGTGTCGAAAGAATTCATCTCGTTCTCTTTCGAGGTCAATCTCGCATAGGAGTCCCTTTTTCCACATATATTATTTAGTATTTTTTTTTTAGGAGTCCCTTAAAAAATTTAGGAGTCCCTTATTAAGATTCATCATACTGATACATATGGCGTATAGGGGGGTCTGAGCCTCAAGTGTTGATTAGAATCGTCCGCTCGGCATAATAAATACCATTTAATACTTGACAGAGCCTATACGCTATGTTATAATATACACATAATGAAATCTCTCTCTCACAAAAATAAGTTCTCAGCGATGGAATTCGCAAGACAAAATTCAGATATCGAATGCGTACTATACGCTAAGGTAGGTGTTCTAGGTGAACACCAAACTACACCTCGAATATTAAAAGAGGGTAGCTACGGTTACCTAGACTGTGTCTGCTCTCTTAACGGTTGGTCTCGTACAAAGACTAACATCGTTACTAAAAGTTTCTTCGAAAAGGTCTTGACAGCAAGCTAAGGCTCTGTTATAATATAGACAATGAAATCAAACACCAACCTAACAGTAAAGGACGCTTGCGAAGCAGGTATCCCTGTATGCCTTCCCAACATACTCGATGAGCATTTCGCACTTATCAAAGACGGAGTATATCCCGATATTGCGCTTAGTATTATCGCAACCCATATTGCCACCGAGCATAACCTAACCCAAAAACAAGGGCAAGATGTTGCTCGTTTCACATTTAACAAATTAGGTGTCATAGTATGAGCGATTACAACATATATGAAGATAGCAATATAAACATGGTAGGAACATTCGATAAGCCCTCCGATATGTTTCTTCTAAAAGGCTTAGAATTAGCAAGCCAAGAAACAATGGCTATGGCTTTCCACCTTATAGATGCCAAGAATTACAAAGACTTAGAAACCGCACAGATGGCTGATGTTATCATGCTTGCCACTTTGTTGGAATTTTTCAAGGATAACGGAATTAGGGATATACATCGTGTTATTGATATGCCTATTAGTTACTATGAAAGGTGGAATCAAGAACTTCGGAGGGCTGAGGACGAAGGCTTATTAAAAGAACCTGATGATGGTATCAGCAAGCAAGAGTTTGACGGTATGATGGACGGTTGATTTTCATTATCGTGTTGGGGTTCACGTTAAAAAGCCCCACCTTTAAAACAACTAAGAGAGAGAGGCAACGTCACCCATAGGTCATCCTAGGTCGGAGATATCCGTAATGAGCCTTGAACGTTGGAACGCCGTAGGCAAGGAAAGAAATCCTCTCTCTCTTTTTACTTGAAAAATCGCGCAGCGTGCAGGCGTCTGCCATTTTGGCAGTTTCGACCAGTTGGGGACAAATAAAAGTTTTTATTGTTTTTTACTTGACAGAGTGCTTAGGCTATGGTATAATATACGCATAATGAGTTACAATTCTACTACTGTTCCTGTGTCCGTTGAAGAACGCCACAACCTCTCTCTTTCACTAGGCAAGGCTTTTGCGCAATCTTACGCACTACACCCATCGTGTGAGTTTACGACTCAACTTTTGGATATGTATCGTGAATCTCGCCGTATGGTGGATAATGAAAAGCCTCATGAGGGTCGTTACGGTGCTTTCGATGCTTACCTTATGACCCAAGACCAATACGTAGCATAATGCCTTTGCCTCCTAACCTTAGCAAGCCTGTATTTCAACTGTTCCCTCATTTGGTGGGACAGGTAACAAGGTACGAATGCGTAACCTGTGATAGCAAAATCACTGATGACGGTTTCAAAGATGAAATTAGCATTAAGGAATATGGTATTAGCGGAATGTGCCAAGAATGCCAAGATAGCGTATTCGGAGGGGATGAGGAGGAGGAGTTGTAGTCTGTCATTTTGGCAGACCGGTGCAAATTTTTCCCATTTTTTACTTGACAGGAGGCATAGGCTATGGTATAATATACGCATAATGAAAATGACTCGCTCACACTTCCAAGCGTTGGCTACAATGACTGCCGACATCATCGTGGCTTTGAACGCCACCAAAGACCAAACCATTATCATCATGGACGAGGTCATTGCTGTTTGTAAAAAAGCAAACCCAAATTTTGATTCTATCCGTTTCGATGATTGGGTACAGGATATTTTGATAAATAATTCCTAAAAAAGGCTTGACATAGCCTATCAGATATGTTATAATATAATCATGAAATACCTCATCAATCTCTACTCACAGTTTGTCGCTAAACGCTTCGAGCATCTTTACCACACTTCTTACAATGTTCGCCAAGACGAAAAGGCAGAGCGTGTCCTAGAACACTATCGCTCAATCCGTCGCTTGTTGCCTCTAGAGCGTTGTGGAAACCATTGGGGAAACCACAAAGGCTCAAACAAAAAGCCTTTCTTGGCTACGCAAGGAGTTAAATAATGGAATAACTTCTAGCGCAAAGCGCGAGGTTATATTCTCGCGTGGGGTTGAGAGTCCCCGAATAGGTAGCATGCTACAATCACGATGCCTTACGAAACTCTCACTCTTTATCCTAAACCCTCTCCCGCCGTCATTAAATTGGCACAGGTTCTCGAGGGAGGGGTAAAGTTTTTGCCATTTTGGCAGTTCGCTGCACCGCGCAAAAACTTTGCGACATCCTAGAATATTTACCATTTTATTATTGACAGAACGCGACCGCGTTGTTATAATATGTATAATGAAATCAAGTCCTAAAATCTCTAATGCTTCCAAAATGCCATGTAAGTCGTGGTCGCTTCCTGCTTGGGAGTCATGCCCAAGTGCCAAAAAATCGGACGGTTCGCCTGTCGATGCTTGTAACTATTGCTATGCCCTTACGGGTGCGTATCGCTTTCCTGCTACGGTAGCGAGCCGAGCGCATAACATGGAAGATTGGAAATGCGATGATTGGGTCGAGGTTATGGTTAAAAAAATTGGCAAGGCTAAGTATTTTCGTTGGTTTGATAGTGGGGATTGTTACGATACAAAGTTAGCGTATAAAATTTATACGGTTATGGGCTTAACACCTAACTGTAAGCATTGGTTGCCTACGCGTATGTATAAAGATTCTAAGTTTGCCGACGTGTTCCGTCGCATGAATGAGTTAGAAAATGTGGTAGTGCGCTATTCTAGCGATTCTATTAACGGTGCTATTGTAATGAGCAACTCTGCGCCTACTTCCACCATTATACAATCCGCCGATGAGTTTAAGCCGAGCAAGGGTGAAAGTTTATGCCGAGCGTTTACG
>Ga0181372_1000004_pt1 | contig 61435 bp, 90 predicted proteins | sample LowvirmetaG_5_FD_130161 | JGI IMG/M metagenome (GOLD analysis project Ga0181372, IMG submission 130161) | Marine viral communities from the Subarctic Pacific Ocean - Lowphox_08 viral metaG | ecosystem: Environmental > Aquatic > Marine > Oceanic | place: Subarctic Pacific Ocean | collected...
ACCTTGGTGGTGTAAACCAGAATCTTATGGATTCTAACTACATCAGTATGGGTACTGCGGGAACTACTTTCCCTGGTCTTGATGGAAACGATGCTAATACTACGACTTTCGTTCCTGCTCAGTTTACTTATGACTTCGATCCTGATGATCCGACAGCAGTTGAGTTTGGTTCTGCTAAAGTTAACTCCAATATCTTCGTTGTGGACTTCAGCCAGTCTTCACTTGATCTCTACCCCCGCCATGTGGGTGAGGTTTACGCGAACCTGCTTGCGATTATTAACCTCGCCTCGCAGGACATTTACCGTACCACGATGCGTGGTCCTGGTAATTGGCTTCTGACCTCTCCGCTTGTGGCTTCTCTTCTTGAGAGTGCTGCGAAGCTTGAGGGTGGTGTCATGCCTAGCGATGGTCCTACCAACATTGGTCGAAATAGCATTGAATATAAGGGTAAGTTTATGGGGCGCTATGACCTCTATGTTGACCCGATGTATCCGACTGATGAAATTCTTATCGGATATAAAGGCAGTAACGCTATGGATGCTGGGTATATTTATGCTCCATACATTCCTCTCCAGCAGTTGCCCACCATTACGGATCCAGAGTCCTTCCAGCCCAGGAAGGGAATTCTGACCCGCTATGGTAAGGTCCAGATTGAGCCTATGAACAGATTCTACCGAGTAATCCGTATTATTGGCCCAACTTCGAATTACCTGTTCAGCCCGTTCGCTAGGAACACTGCTAACCTAGGGGCTGCAACAACCGTCTAATTAATTAATTAGATAATATTACGAGGGTCAGAGGTTTTTTGTCCTCTGACCCTCTTCCATTACTATATACTTTAGAACATTATGTATAAATACCGAAGCAAATGCAGGTGGAATATGCTTCTTCACATAGATGGTGAAGTAGTGGAAATAAGGCCATCAGAATTATTCGAATCGAAAACACTTGTTGATTCCCGATATTTAGAGTTACTCAGTGATTTATCAGAAAAAAAGAAAAAAGATAAACCTCTTAAAAAATCCTCTAAACCCAATATTTTTATAGAGAAATCAGATGGCAGCAGCAGCACCCAAAGTTGATCCCCGATTAATGGGATACGGTGATACCTTCGGTAACTACGGAGGTAGAAACTTAGGGGATACTGACATCTATTCTACTGCAATTGATTCTTTTAAGTTAAACAAAGGACTACTTTCAGATGGTGTAGAATTAGATCCTTTTGAAGAGACTGTTCATGATTTTGTTTTAGCTAGACTGGGGCATCCAGTGGTTAGAGTGGAGCTTACCCCTTTCCAAATTAAGACTGCTATTGATGAAGCTATAACTAATCTCGATTATCATGCTCCTTTTTGGACTAATCAATGTGCTACTTTCCAATGTACCGCAGGAGTTAATGCTTATATGCTGCCCATGCACATAGCTTATAATTTAAGCTATGTTTGTTATAAGAAGTCTTTGCTTAGTATCCAGAATATGGCAGGCACATTGGAGTTTGATTTCTTTATTAAATACTTCCAAGATAATTTCCTGTTTAGTAATTTCCAGGTATCAGATTTTTATCTGATGCAACAACACTTGGAGATGATTAGAAAAATCTTAAGCCAAGAAGGCTCTTGGGACTTGATTAACGGAAATGTTTTACAGTTATACCCAACCCCTGTCAATAGTAGCCAAGTGGTAGTATTAATTTATAGGGCGCTAGATACTTACACTATGCATCCTTATTATAAGAACTGGATTCAAAGATTTGCTTTAGCGGTTTGTAAAGGAATCCTTGGTGAAGTAAGGGGTAAATATAAATCACTTCCGTCTCCAGGAGGGGGCGCAAGTCTAAACGGTGCTGAGTTAATGCAGCAAAGTGATGTTGAAAAAGATAAGCTCAAAGAAGAGCTTCTCTCAGAAATCGAAGAACCACCTGCGTTCACAATGTTTTAATTATGCCTAAAGGAACAAGAGTTAGTCGCTGTGTTGAAAAAGTTAAAAAGTCCAAGGACGAAGGTGCAGCCATTGCAATCTGTCAGGCTTCAACTAAGCAAGGCTATGCTACAGGAAGATCTTTGAAAGAAGCTGCACCACTTGTTGCAGGTGCTGTTAGGCTTATAGGCCCCGCTCTACTCAGAAGAGGTGCAGTAGCGACTGGACGAGGTGCTGCTCAAGGCACCGCTAGAAGGGTAGGGGCTAGGGCTGCTCGTAAAGCAGCAAAAAATCCTAAAGCCATTGGGGCTATGGGGACTGCTGGTGAAGCAGGATATGAAGCACTGAAAGCTCAAAGAGCTTCGGATACAGATTTAGAGGAAACAAAAATGAACAATGCATACATTAACAAATTAATGGAAACAAGAAGCCCCGAAAGCCGTGCTAAAACCAGGGGTAGAAAAGAATTGGGAACCCATGGAAGAAAGGGTAAGCTTACGGATAAAACTTCTGCGGAAGTAGTAGCGAGGGGTCTCGGTCAAAGTGCCGCAAAGGATATTGGAAAAGCTAGAACTAGAGAAACGGCTGCAAATAAGAAAATTACGAGAGGAAAGCAAGAAGTCTTTGCTAAAAGGTCGGACAATAGATTTGAGGATGGTCAAAGAATCTTCAGGCACGAACCTGGAACTTACAAGCCTAAGATGAGAGACCACACCGAGTACCATCAGATTGGACTCGTCATGGCTGATGCTATGGGCCTTAATGAGAAAACCAGACTTCAAAAAGAAGTTGAAAAAAAATCTACACCGCACCCTGGAGGATTTGGTAAAACAGCAGAATTTAAGACTTCTGGGGGAAAGAAGGTAAAGGTTCAAGATTATAAAGCTTCTAGAGGTGGAGGAGCAGGTAGCCAAGCCCAATCCCGTGCCATAGAGCTTTCTCGCAGAGGTCCCTCCTCCGAGGTGCGGAGAAAACACAATCAGCAATTAGCCTCTAAAGGAAGGAAGAGTGAACTCGCTAAAAAGGCTGATTCGGTAGCAAGAGTTAGAAAAGCTAGGGATCCTTTGAGAGGTGCCCGTCCCGTGAGCCGTTCAGGAAAAGTTTCAACAGAACTACAACCAACGGATACTAGGAGAAATCCCCCTGAAGATGTCTTAGTTAAGCGTAGCAAAGATCGAAAAAAAGAGTTTGGTATAAAGTAATTGACAAAAAAGAACTATAAAGCAACGACGAGGCTTCCTGAGCTTCCTGATCTTGATGAGGGAGAAAGTTTACTAAACCTCTTTGATCAGGATAATCCAGATATTAACCTATTTAACTTGGTTGATGATGAGATGATTCGTCTTGCTGGTTCTAAATTTCTTTTTTATAAATACTATCAGACTAATGAGTTTGATGAGGTTTATATGGAATCACGCAACAAGCCTGTTGCCAAAGACCCTATTAAGGTTCATGGACATTATGATCCAACGTCTATGAGTGAAGAGCTTACCCAATTTGGAATTGAATTAACCAACGATCAATTGTTTACATTCAATAAAAGTTATATAGAAAGAAAAATTGGAAGGTCTATTATTCCAGGGGATATTGTTAAGCCTGAATTTCAGGATCAAATGTACGAAATTTTTGAAGTGGTAGAAGACAGTTTTGAAGCGTATGGAGTTTATCATTTAGTATGTTCTGCTAAACTTCTTCGTGATGCTCCTGATGTGCAAAATACCCCTCTTACTCAAACCAGCGAAGAGCTTGGTGGTTACGCAGGTATCGAATGAGTACAAAATATATAGATGATACGGGTCTCCCTGTTAACTGGGATGCGTCTGCTTTTCTAAGCAGGAGTAGACGGTGGGATACTAGGGAAGGAGATGTTCGCAAAGTTATTTATAAAATGACAAAATCTAAAGATAATGTATCTTTTATCTATAGGGAATCCTTGCGTTCTATGATAGCTTCTTTTAATGATATAGGGTATATTAACTCAGAAGACAAGTGGGTTGATATAAAATGTATCCATGCGAATGCTGAAAGGGCAGTAGCAAAGCTAAAGCAAGAAAATAATATTATACTTCCGATTATATCTGTAGGTCAAACTGTATCAGATAACGACAGAGAGAGGCAGAAGACTGAAAGCCTTTTAGTTAATGAGAAATATTGGGATAAAGAAAAAAATAGAGCTTTTAGGATCCTAAGCTTGGCTCCTAGAGCAGTTAATATCAGATACCAATTTAATATTTGGACCAAGTACATGGCAGACATGGATCAAATTCTTGAACAAGTTAGGTTAAAGTTTAATCCAGAAATGCAAGTACCCACGGAATTTTCTACTCTAGCTAAGGCATACTTAGAATCTGAAGAAGACGTAGGACAAGTTACTGTTACTGATAAAGAAGATAGAATTTTAAAAAAGGCAGTAAATGTTGTGCTCAGGACTTATATTCCAAGTCCGAAATTTCTTTATACTTCCACAGGTAAGATAGAGGAGTTTAAAATAGATACTAGAATTAATTAATTTCTTAGTATGAAAGGCATTTATAAAATTTTAGTAAAGGGAGACCTTATAGTTTATACAGATTATGATGATATCCCTAAGGTTATAGACAGTGTAATTTCCTTTGAACCTGAATATCCTGAAAGTCCACACTCTGATGTGGACCACAAACTCATAGAATCTTTTGATAGAAAACTACAAGAACTAATGAAGAGGGAACCACCATGGCGGCAGTAACTAGGATTGGAGATCTTGACGTAACTCATTGTAGCACCCCCTCTAGAGATCAAGGTTCGGAAAATGTACTTGTTAATGGTATAGGGGTATCCAGGCAAGGAGATTTAAATACTGTTCATAAAGTTCCTGGAAGTCCTTGCCCTTCTCATGCTGCTTCTATATCAACAGGAAGCACGACAGTTTTTATTAATGGAAAAGGATGCGGTAGAGTAGGTGATGCCGTTACGGGATGCACTTCTGTTGCACAGGGGTCAGAGAATGTTTTTGCAGGGTAAAAAAAGTTTTCAAAAATGTGCCCTTTACTTAGTACATATATGTGTAGGAGTTAGTTACTTATGAAAATTGTAAAAAATGATAGCCTTCAAACCCTTACTATTTATTTTAGCACCGAAAAGGGCTGTAAGGAAAGGTATATGAAACCAGGGGAGAGTATTGTAGTTCCAGAGAGCTATATTACTGAACAGATAAAAACTTTACATAGGCGCAGGATCTTTAAGATTTCCAATGCTTAGGAGATAAATTATGGTAAATTATGTAAGTCCTGGTGGATACACCATTGAGAAAGATATTTCTGAATACACTCCATCAATTAATACCTCAATTGTTGGTGTTGTTGGCTTTGCAGGAAAAGGTCCTGTTAATAAAGCTACTTTGATTACTAGTCAGAATAACCTTGTTACAACTTTTGGTGAGCCCAATGAAGATATCACGGGTCAAGGTCTTGAAGGTTCTCTTGAAATTCTAGAGCAAACCAATAGTCTTTATTTCGTCCGTGCTGCGAGTGACTCTGCTGCCGATGCCTCTGCCACAATGGCTTTAGGTACATGCCCAGCAGTGGTAGTATCTGGTGATACTGCTTATAGGCAAGGTTACGGAGCAAGTCTAGGGCCTGAAATTGCATTTAGAATTCAGGTTTATGATAACGCCAATGTCGCACAATTTACTGATAACTCAGGGGCAGGAAAAAACTTTTATGTTCCTGCCAATACCGCAGGTAGCCAAGGAGAAGCTATTAGAAAAGTTATTGGTGGGGGATTAGATGCTGATAAAGTGGGAGTGTTTTTCGATGGGGGAGTTGGTAGTTTTACTACTGGGTTAGGGTTATCGGGGGCTATTGTTGGAAGTTTTGCAGGATCAGGAGCTTCTCTTGGAGTATCCGCTTATACAGATAATACTTACACTACAGGACTTTCAGCCCTTAGATTGGTAAACCCCGCTAGTGGTGCTACCGATTATGGAATTTCAGGAAATTATGCTTCGGCTGTTAGGTCTTATGGAAGTACTATTACAAGTACTGGTGCCGCTAACTCCGCTGCTTATAAAATTGAGTCCCTCCATCCTGGGGCAGGATATAATGGAGGAGTTAAAACTGATGGAACCACTAGCGGTAATAGCATTACTGTTACTAATCTAGGTTCACAGAATTTTAATATTGCTGTAAATCAAGATGGTACGACTAATGAATTGTTCAAAACCAGCTTTGTTGGGTCGGGATCCTTTATTGAGGATGTGATCAATACTGGGGAAACTAATACTACCTCTGATACAATCAAAGGAAATCTAGTTAAAAATGGTACAGATGCTACCGCAGCAAAGCTTACTGATTTTACTGGTAAGTTAGGAACTTTGATGGGTACTACAGACTTTACGGTAAGTTTTGATTGGTTAGATCCTGTCCCTTCAACTGAGGACGGCACAGGGACTCCCGATTCTATTACTAGAACCACCATTGATGGAGGAAGATTTAATAAACTTATTGCCGCCGCAGCGACTAGTTTAGCTGGCGGCACTAACGGTGATAGTTCTGATACTACTACTTCTTTAATTGGCACCGCTGCTACTGATCCAAAAACAGGAATGCAGGCTCTTGATGATCCTACTATTAATATAGGAATTGCCCTTGTTCCTGGTATTCAGGACCAAGATGTTCAAAATAATTTGATCACACTAGCAGAAACTACTCAAAATTTCCTTACTCTTGTTTCTCCTCCTGTTGCAGTGGGAACTGTTCAAGACGCAATTGACTGGAGTAATGGTAAATCCTCCTCTACTGGAGGGTCTAGAACCTCAGCAATCAATAGTTCCTATGCTGCCATCTATTGGCCCTGGGTCAAAGTCTTCAGCGTCTTTGATGGGAAGGATCGCTGGATTGATCCTGCCGTCTATGGGGCTCGTCAGATGGCTTTCACGGATGCTGTGGCTGATAGTTGGTTTGCCCCTGCGGGGTATCGTAGAGGTCGCCTGACGAAGCCTACGGAGGTGGAAGTCAAACTGAACCAAGGTGATAGGGACAGTCTTTATAGTGGTGGTAATGTGGTCAACCCAATTGTATCATTCCCACAACAGGGGATTACTATCTTTGGACAGAGAACTACTCAACGATCTCCTTCCGCTCTAGATAGAATTAATGTCCGCAGACTTATGATTTACATTCGTAAGGTTATCCTTGCTGCTACCCAGAGATTCGTTTTCGAACCAAACGACGAGTTTACTTGGGCGCAAATTGAAGGTGTTTTAAACCCCTTCTTGGATGACATTCGCAGACGTAGGGGTATTACTGAATTCCGTGTAGTTTGTGACGAGACAGTGAACACACCTCTTCGAATTGATCGTAATGAACTTTGGACTAAGGTTCTCGTTAAGCCTACTAAGACTGCTGAGATCCTCATATTTGAAATTAACCTGACCAACCAATCAGCTCAGTTAGGTAGCTTATAAGGAATTAAAAAATGGCAACATCTTATTACAAGACAAAATATGACCGTAATTTTACCCCTGGTCAGGGTCTCCCCACCATCTCTACGGATTTAGATTCAGTAAGAGCTTACCAGTTTGAGATTCACTTTTTTGGGCTTCCCGAAGATGTAACTAATCAAGCTGATTTAACTCTTGCTGCTAAGAAAATTGGTGGATTGGAAATGAAGAACGAGGCAATTGTGATTGATCGTGTAAATGATAAAGTTCATTATCCAGGAAAAACAACTCCTGGGGAACTCACTGTAGACTTCGACAACCTTTATCTTCGTGAGACTGCTTCTGATCTTTATCGTTACTTCCGACATACTTATGACCCTCTTACAGGGGAAATGACTAAGAGTGCTCAACCTGGAGGCACCGCTGGTCAAACCTTTAAGGCTGATAAAGTTGAGGTTGTGATGTTAGATAACACGATGACCCCCCACTCCACTATTGAACTTTATGGAGTCTACCCAACATCTTGGGCAGCATCGGAGTTTAATTACTCTACAAACCAATTTCATCAATTGACAGTAAACTTCAAGTATGATTTCATGAATGTCTATAACTACGCTAATCCGACTACCTAATAAGGCCAAGATATAAGCATTGAAGGCTCAGTCTGGTATTGCAATCAGACTGAGCCTCTTTAACTTAGCTATAATATAATATGGATTATTTTTCAGAACTATTAGACAGTTACTCAAGGCTTAAGAAGCGTACATTCAAATTAACATACATTAATGAAGCAGAGGAAAAAAAGCCAGAAGAGGACCCCGCTCTAGGATCACAGGACGAATCAGATTCCGGGTTAGCTGCTGCTGAAAATTTTTTAAAAACTAATCTAACCTCTATCCTAGCTGCTACTAGCCAATCTAAATTTGAACAGCCCACAGGGGGAACCACCAAAGAGGGTGAACCCATTAGTATTGTTATGTGGCAGGCCAAGGATAAAAACGCTGGTACTGCCGAAAATCCAATGGGTGTTGATTTTATAAAAGCTAGTCAAGGATATACTCAATTTGGATCTGTTGCTGATATAAAAGGAGTTATTTTAGGCTCTTTTAAAGCAAAGAAAAGTTTCTCTAAGTTTATATCGTTATTTGTTCCCAAGGGGGAAAAGAAAGATTCCACGGATGCAGATAAGGCTCTAACATCTGACGAAAGATTACGGCAACAAGAAGCGGAGATGGCGGCAGCGGCAGAACAAGAGAGAATTGATACCCTGTTTAAGCTTGGAGGAGCTTTTATGCTAATGGGTAGAGATTCAGAAGAAATTAAATCAGTAGTAAAAAATTTACAAAAATCTTCTGCTGCTATAAGAGATTTTTGTTCAAGTTACCCTGACGCAAAAGAAAACCAGGGAGCAATAAAAAATATTTGTAGGTCTCCTGGTGCTTATATTGGGGGTATATCTAAATTTGGGTTTGAATACAAGCTTGCGAAAGGAAAAACTATTTCCTATGATCCAGAGACAGGGGAACAACTTGGAGCCCAGCCAATTAGCTCTGCATTACTTTTAGAAATTACAGACTCTCATGCTGCTTTAACTAATTTTTTAACCTGCGATAAAGATTCTCCCCCTGCGGGTGTAAATAGTTGTAATTGCGCGGGTATGTCTAATCGAGTAGGGTTTTTGAATGAAAAATTGGTATTATTTGGATCTGAGACTACTCAAGGAGTGGTATTCAAACCTAATTCTATGCAAGAGTTAGCTGCAAGTATGATGTTTCAGAAGTGTGGTTCTGACCAAGGTTCCTATACGAATATTGTTGCTTCCACATTAGCTACTAATACAATTAATACCATTAAGGGAACTTTTAACGAGTTGATTCTGCAAGCAGGAGTAGGTTTCCTAAGTGCAAAAACCCCTGAAGAAAAGCACACTGCTTTTTCTAACCTAGCATATGAGATTAATAAAAAGCGATCTAATTTACTTGCTTATGCTAAAATTCAAGAACAGAAATCAGATATAGCTCTAGGTCTTGATGAAGCGTTTGATACCGAAACGCTTCTAGAGCAAGCTGGAATTGCTTCTGATCCAAAAAGCCTTCAGACTTGGTTTTTACAAGAACTTAAATATCAATGGGATTTTCTTAAACTAGTAGATGCAGATGGAGTTTTATCCACAGGAAAAGAGGTCCTAACAGGCGATAGAGCTGACACAAAACTTCTTTACAAAGACGAAAACAAGTTAAGAGAAGTAGCTAAATTTTTTGGTATAGATTTTAAAAATAAGTCCTTAGAGAAAGATCCTGAAAGCGGAATGTTTGTTTTAGGAGTTGGGCAAAAAAGGCAGCATAATATTTTGGATGGTATAAAGCAAGGAGAGATAAACTCAATTAGGCGACAAAAGATCCTTATGTCTGAGAATGCTAGTGCCCAAGATAAAAATCTAAAAGGGGGTTTCTTTAGTACTATTCGTAAGATGCAATTTCCTTCATCAAGTAGTACTAGATTTAATAGCGCCCTTAAATTTTATGAAGATATAGAAAATACTATTGAAAAGAACACAGAAAAATTAACCAAGTCTACCACTTATAGTAATAATGGCAGTACCAAGCTTTTAACTCCTTCAAAAATTATATCTAATTTAACAGGTATTGTAAAAGAATCTCTAAGCTTTTCTCAGCTACAAGGTACGCCTTTAGGTAAAGCCATGTTTAATTTAGATGGATCTGAATTAGATTTTTCTGACCCAATTATTCAAAAAAGATTAGCTGAGGTTGTTCAAAGAACTGCTAGATTTAAAATGTACAATGATGCTCTTGAGGGGGATGACCCAGATAAAAAACAAGCTGCTAGAGACGCACTAATTAGAGCATCTCTTATTTCTGGAGCTAATGATACTCCCATTGTTCAACTAGTGACAATTGACGCTGGGAAAAGTTTTGCTGTTAATCATAACGAAGCTTTCGAAGCTGTTTGTAAGGCCAATAATGATAATCCAGAATCCTTAGAAGTCAAAATTTCAGGTTTTACAGTCACCTTTACTACTCCTGAAGGTATATCTTATTCCTATAGTCAAGAGCGTTCTGAGGGTTCTGATGGTGCTCCTGTAACTCGTAGTCTAACTAAAATGAAGCAGGAAACTTTAAGAAAGCTTACTAAAATCAAGTCTAAGTCTGGTGCTACTAATGAAAGTACTCTTCATAAATACTTGGAAGGTCAAAAAAAGTTACTTGAAGTTTTGCTTAATCAAACCAAATAGAATCCAAGTCCTTTAGCAATTGATCAAACTTATATATTCTGTAAGATGCTTTGTAAAATCCTTGCCTCTTATGAATTTCAATATACGGAAATGGATTTATTGGCTTAACAGAATCTGGTACAATGGCTAGGGTTGGATGCCTATCCTGTTTAAATACCACCATAGGTATTTTGTCGCATTTATCTGAATCTTTTTCACATTGGTCTAAAAAACCCCACAGGTCCGAACTATAATTATATAAACTATATAAGTTTTCCTTATTATATCCTTTCTTACACTCTATACAAAATTTGAAATCCTTTGGGGTTATTAAATCACCGTATATTTTTAAGTGATCAGGTAGAGTATGTGTAGTAGCAAAAGCACCTGACCCTGGGGTTCTAGAGAATTCTGTAGTATTAAATCTATTATTAAGGGCTTTGGCTATCTGTCTTTCAAAGGTTGAGCCTTTAGTCCTGCTGTTTACTCGCTTTTTCTTCTTCAATGCAGAAATATCATAATTGTCGTCCATAATTTACCCTCTGTACTATAATAGTAAGATGGATACTGAACAAACAGGTATTAAGCTAGATGTTAATAAGTGGAAAATCCGTATTGAAGAGCGGAGCAAGAATCGTATGAAGCTACAAATTAAACTTTCGAAGGATGAAGCTATTGCTTTTAAAAATTTCTCTGATGTATGTAAGCCCCAGGAGATTACAGATGATTCCTTCATCAAGACTGTGTTTATCACTGGGATCGAGGCTTTGAACAAGCAACTTGCAGAGATGGTACAGAAGTACGCTGCTGAGAATAAAGAGGAGCTTGCATCTTCAGGAATTACTGTTATCGAAGATGAGGATGGGGAAGTACGCCTAGCGGAAACTGATTCCTTGGAGTCTCAAGTTTCAGGAAGCTCTGATTTTGTGGCCCCAAAGAAGTACGAAGGCTAATGTTCAAATTAAACTTTCTGAAAAAGGAAAATGATCTAAATAAGATCATTAAACAACAGAGAAGGGAAAGATCAGCTATAAACATTTTGTTTGTATCCCTGTGGGATAAACATTCTAAATCTTTAGTTGATAAGATTAAGAAGCGTTATGAAAACTCTCATCGGGGCCAGCCTCTTTTTATTGTAGATAGTTTTCATATGCCTCATAGTTTTGTTATTTATAACACTACTAAGTTGCCCCACCTAGTACGCTTGACCAATAGAGGAATTCAATCAGAGGATTATCTTTCTATGATTGAGAAGACTTTAAAGATTACATAAAATCATCTTTGCGCCTCTCAATGTAATTTTCTATTTTTTTTGTATACTTTTTATCCCGTGTGTATTGTAATTTTAAATTGTTTACAATTATTGTAGTAAAATAGTTGAAAGCTGATCCTTTTTTAGGTTTGAAGTTTTTTACCGTTTTCAGTACTAGAGTAAAGCATTCTTGTTTAGCATCATCGGGATCTACTTTGAACTTAAAAGAGTCTATAATATTAGTAATTAATAAATCAAATAAACAAACTAACTCTTCTTCGTAATCTTTTGGACCCTGTTGGTATAATAGAATGATTTCTTCGAAGCGTTTATTGTCGATATAATAGTTTTCCATAACTTATTATAGGCTTATTTTTTAGGGGATACCATGGGTTACGAGTTTTGGGAAGGATCGCAAGAGGGGACTGAGTTAGATAAATTATACTCAGGTCATAAAACATACGGGGATAATCCTTTATGTGAGGGCTGTTCGATACTGAAAAAAAGCAAGCCTTGCTATTCGGTCATGGACTATGTGGGACTTAAGGAATCCCCTGTGTTGTTTCTATCAGACTCTGTAAAATATAAGCTAGGAAATACTACTGCCTTTAGCAAAGCAGAAACTGCCCTTATTAGAGAATCATATAAGGAAGATTTTCAAGCGGCAGCGGCAGTAAAATGCCCATCAGTTAAAGATAAAGATATTACTCCTGCTGATATGGGCATTTGCCGAGTACACTTGGAGGCTACCATTGATAAGGTTAAACCAAAACTGGTTTTCCCTTGTGGTAATCTAGCTATGAAGATGCTTGTTAAGAAGAGTGGTATCACAAATAAGAGGGGTAAGTCTTATGCGTTTACAACTGCTTTGGGGCATAGTTGTACTGTTGTTCCTCTTTACCACCCAAGTTCCTGTATCATGGAACCTCGTCATCTCCCCCTCTTCAAAAAAGATATTCAAAATGCTTATGAGAAGTATATCCTAGGCAGGAAGAATGAAGGAAACTTTTCATACGAAGTTCTTATGGAGATAGACCAAGTACAGGCTATTGCGGACAGGCTAAAAGATTCTAAGGAGGCTATAGCAGTAGATCTTGAGACCACAGGGCTGAACTTTTTGAAGGATAGTATTATGTCAATTTCTTTCACCACTAGGGAGGAAACATATGTTATCCCTTTAGACCACAAAGACAGTCCTTTTAGAGATTGGAGACAATCTGCCCCGCAGGTTTGGAACTACCTCAGGCAAATTTTAGAGAATCCTAAGAGCAGGAAGGTATTTCATAATGCTAAGTTTGATCTAAAGTTCCTGATTAACTATGGAATCTATACTAAGAATGTGTGGGACACTAAGATCATGCACCACTTACTAGATGAGAATATGCCTAAGAGTTTGATGGACCTTACTAAACTTTACTTCGCTAACGAGCTAGAAGATCTTTAATTACCTACGACTATCCCCGATTCTCCTTGGCCCGATTCTCCTTGGATTGGTGTGCCATTCCCGATGATACAGATCTGTGGCCTGCCTTCTTAAGGCTCTCCCTTCTCTTTTTATTTACTTTGGCAGTTTTGGGATCTTTTAGCTCTCGATTTGCCATTTCTTGTCCAATTTTAAAGGCTCGTTGGGTGTCTGTCCCAACATCCCTACCTAACCCTAAAGCTTCAGTTACAAAGTAAGCCATCGTAGTGTATAATTCTATTTTAGATTCTTTCATGATATTAGTCCTGGCCTTCGCCTTTTGCGTTTCTCTCAACCTCATCGGTATGTCCTTTAGCTATTCCCTGTGCTACTTTCTTCCTACTCGTTCCTAATAAGTTTGTAACTTTTCTTTGAAGATTTGCTTTAATAGCTCTAGGACTATGCTTTATCCTTGGATTTTCCACAGGTTTGCCTCCTAATAATCCCTCTGCTACAAGAATACCCATAGTTTTATAAGTATTCCAAACTGATTCGCCTATTCTTTCGTATTTATCCATAATTGTACTCCTACCAATCTCTATTATATAGCCATGCTCACCATAGATAACCCTAAAAAATTCGATTGGGCTAATATGGATTTGTCCGATTGCTGTGAAGGCAACGCGATGGATACTTACTTTACCCTTAAGCTCTTCGATCTAATCATGGAAAAGTTAGAGGGGCAACCCGTTATGAAACTCCTTGAGAATGTTGTAATGCCTTCTCTCGAAACCTTTGCCGAGATGGAGTATAATGGGTTGGATGTGGATCTTAACATGTTGGGATCCGTAGGTAAGCAGTTACGGTCTAGTAACATGGAGGAAGAAGACTTCCTTTATACCTGTAAGGGTGTAATGAAGACTGATAATCTCTCTTCAAATGGGGACCTGATTGAAATTCTTTATACTAGAGAGGAAGGTATGGGACTGTACCCCCCTGATAAAACTCCAAAAGGTAGCCCATCTGTGGCTGCTCCAACCCTTAAACTTCTCCTTGAACATATCGAAGATGAGTTAGAAAACCGTGGGTAATTGGCAGCACAGAGATGAAGGGAAACGAATTAGTAAATCTGTTATAGCAGGTAAAACTAAGGAAGAATTAGTAGATGCTAAGAAATTTCTGAAAGGGTTATTGGATCTTCGTAAGTCTGAGAAGCTAACTAAGACTTATATCCAAGGAACTAGAAATGCAATTGCATACAATGAGCACGATAAAATTTATGTAGATTACCGCTTTGATGGTACAGCCACAGGAAGGCTCTCTTGCGCTGCCTATACGGCTCAGAAAGCCATGGGAGTATCTTTCCATACTCTGCCCCGTGAGACAAAAAACAACATCAGGAGCCTGTTTAGGGCTCCTGATGGCTGGGCGTTTGTTACTGCCGATTACGCAGCGATGGAACTGAGAGTCCTGTCTCATATTGCTAAAGAAGGTAATATGCAACTAGCTTTCAATCAAGGAGCTGATCTCCATACTTATACTGCAAGACTCTTGTTCAATAAGGATAATATTTCTAAGCAGGAGAGGCAGATTGCTAAGACGGTATCCTTCCTTATTGTATACGGGGGAGGAGCATTTAATCTTAGTGAGACTATGGGTATATCTCTTAGTAAAGCAAAGAAGATTATCAAGGACTATGAGAATGTATACCCTGGTATTTTTGGGTATATGGAGTTCGTTAATAAATTTATCCTAGATAATGGATATGCCTATTCTATCTTTGGTAGAAAGAGGAACCTGCCTGATGTATATAGTAGGAACCCTAAGATAGTTAATCGTGCCTTGCGCCAAGGACTAAACTTTACTATTCAAAGTGCAGCCTCTGACATACTTTTAACTACTCTTTTAGGAGCTTCTGATAGATTTAAAGAGGCAGGAATGCAAGCCAATTTTGAATCCAGACCAGTGGCTACTGTGCATGACTCCATTGAAATTGTATGTCCTCAAGAAGAGGTTAAGGATACCCTCACAATTCTCTATGATGAGATGGTTAATTATCCAAAGATCAAGGACATCTTTAATATCGAGTTTGACGTACCTCTTGCTATTGATGTAGAGGTGGGCAAGTCCTTTGGGGATGGGAAAGAAATTAACTTTGAAAACGGGATACCAATTCTATGAAATCAAAAGAACTTTTTGAGTACTTGTTTATTAAGGCAGTAGATCATTATTATGATACTATAAATGCATATAAAGGAAATGCTAGGGATATAAAAAAAGCTGATAAACATATGGATGGCTTTAATGTTCTCTTTAAGAATGCGTTAGATAAAAAGGAAGTAGTCATTAAAGAAAAACATAAAGCTATTATTCCAGGGGCTTTTCTTAATAAAAGGTGGGATTTAGCATGTAATAATAGTGCGATGGAACTAAAAAGTATTGTGCTGTCTAAGATGGGTAAATGCTTTTCTAATAGAGTAGAAGAAGCCATAGGAGTTGCTGCGGATCTTAGGTACGGCACTAAGGGAATGAATCTTAACTACTTTCTTGTGGTGGAAGACGATGGTGACACTAATATAAGCTCTGCATACAATGAATATACAGAGTATGTTAAATATCAACGTAAGGTGGATAAGCTTATAGGTTTCTGTGAGTATATAGAAAAGGATTTAAAGTTATATGATAATGTAGCTTGTGTCCTATTAAATAATGATAAAAGTTATACCTTTCTCTATTCAGATTTACATACCTTCCTAGATAATTGGGGGAGAGGGATTTCCAAGAAAAGGTGGCAGTTTTGGAAGTAGCCGTACATGATCATGGATCTGTGAAGCTTTTGAATAATACTTGTATGGGAGATCTCTTAGTAGTGAATGCTGCTAGGTGCTCCTTTGATAAAGAACATAAAGAATTTGATGAAACAAAAGATACAAAACTTATTCATTACTTGGCAAAGCACAAGCACTTACTTCCGTTTCGTCACCCTTCTGCTACTTTACGAATCCATACTCCTTTGTTTGTTCTACGCCAATTGGGTAAGCACCAAGTAGGATTCTCTTGGAGTGAGGTATCTCGTAGGTATATTACTACCGATCCTAAGTTTTATCTGCCTGATAAGCTACGAAAATCCGCTAAAAATATTAAACAAGGTAGCTCTGGATATCTCGATGACGATAATGATGCTCGATGCTGGAATGAATTAGATAATCTTTATGAAGATGCCTTGGCTTCCTATAATAGAATGTTGTCTTGGGGATGTTGCCCAGAGCAAGCTCGAATGATTCTTCCTCAATCTATGTATACTACTTGTGTTGTTACAGGGTCTCTTCTTGGGTGGCACCATATGGTTACACAGAGAACAGAAGAACACACTCAGTTGGAGACTCAAGATTATGCTAGGGCTATAGGAAGTATTATGGAAGATTTATTTCCTGTAAGTTGGAATGCCCTGACTCAGTACTCTGATTCAAGCGAATAATTATAAGACTATGGTACAGGATTTATCAACATTAGTAATTGGGGATTTACATTTTGAAAACAAGCTTTTAGGAATGCTAGAAGCGCAGAAGGCTGCTGTTATTGAAATTTGTAAAGGGCAAAGATCTGCTTGTACTCATGTAATATTTTTGGGGGATCTTATGATGCATAGGAATCCTCGACCCGAAGTTTTATTGGCTCTTAAGGATATGTTTGATACTATAAGTGAGGAATTGGGCTTTGGTATTTATATTCTGCGAGGGAACCATGATAGTGTATCTAAATCTGATGACGGAATAACTTCTTTGAGCCTATTTGAAGGCCCGAATGTAAAAGTAATCACTCAGACTTGGGTAGATCCAGAGAATGATTGGGTATTCATACCACATTACGAAAATGAGCAAAAAATTAAAGACGATCTTTCTAACGTCCCTGAAGGGCATACTGTGTTTGGGCATTTTGGTTATTATGGGGTGCTTAACTCTGCTGGCGATTCTGATTTCAATCTTACTATATCCGATTTTAAAAACCCTACAATTCTTGGGCATATTCATAACGAAAGTAAAAATGAAAACGTCTCCATCCTCGGAACTCCCTACACCACAAACTTTGGAGAAGCAAGTAAGGACTGTTTCTTTGGAATCCTTACAGGAGGACACTTTGAAAAATTCCCATCCTTCGGAGGACCTAGGCATATAGTAATAGATTATGATGATGTGGAAGACAACTTGGATTGGATCAATCAAAGTTGTCGCAGTCCTAAGAACTTTACTTTATTAAGAATTACTATTAATAGTACAAATGAGGACCAAAATCGTATAGCAGATTTGCGTGACAAGTTACAGGTAGGGCATGTGGAGATTATGTACAAACCCCTCTTAGATGCGAAGGAAGAGTTTGAGACAGACAATAAAGTATTCACTACTGCAATTAACGATGAATTGATCGAGCATTATATTAATTCTAGTAATGCTTCTATCAATAAAGACGATCTTCTATCTGGTTTAAAATTAATTCATGAAAATAAACAAAATAGAGATATTTAATTTTTATTCTATAAAGAATGTAAAACTCAGCTTCGACAAGTATAAAGGCATTGTTTTAATTGAGGGGAAGAATAATGATACAAAAGGCAGCAACGGATCAGGCAAGAGTGCCATTATTGAAGCTGTAGTATGGGGCCTCTTTGGGAGGACTGTGCGGAAGTCTACTGAGGAAGCACTTGTAAATAATTCGTCAAAGAAGAACTGTTCTGTAAGGATAACAGTTAACGATGACATTCAAATTGTTAGAGGTAAGAAGCCTGTATTCCTTAAAGTATTTAAAGGAGAGAAAGAACTCACCAAAGAGAATGCACTAAAAACTCAGGCTTTTATCGAGGAGCTACTTCAAACTAACTACAAAGTATTTTTAGCCTCTACTGTCTTCGGCCAGCAGAATAACATAGAGTTCATTAATGCTACACCAGAAGATAAGAGAACGATCATTAAGAATTTCCTGAACTTGGATGATCTTTTCTCTCTTAGAGAATCTGTTAGGTACCTTAAATCTTCCTACTCACAGACTATTAAGAAGCAAGATGCTATTATAAATGAGCATGAGAAGAGTATTAAGTCTTATAATAAACAGTTGGACTATTTAGAGAGTTTAAGAAAGGAAGTGGAGGGCCTGTATTCTGAGGAGGTTCTCTCCCTTAGCCTTCAAGACATTATGGATCAGGAGCAATCCAACAATTCAGCGGAGTGGGCTGCTGCTGGCATCGGTAAGGACTTAGATGCTGAGTACGAAAGGATAGATCATCTCACTAAACGACTGCATTTCCCTAATGAAAAAGAAGTTTGCGATAAGTGTGGTCATGCGTCCGAAGCCCCCTATCATCCTAGAAGAATTCAGATGGAGATAGAACAGGTGCGAGAATATATAAGTAAGCTTGATACCGATAGGCATAATCAATTGTCAACCGTTAAGGATCTTCCCATTAGTTCTTCGGAGTACCAGCAGGTTATAGAATATAATCAACTTAAGAAAGAGTCTGAAACTTTTGAGGAGATAAAGAAAGGAACCTTGGATAAGATCCAAGAGGCACATGATATCAAGCAAGAGTACAATAGCAAGTATGAGATCATGCGGTTTTGGGAGAAAGCTTTTTCTGAATCAGGCATAGTTAAATATATTATTAAAAATGTGTTGGACTATTTTAATTCTAAAGTAAACTTCTACCTCTCTCACCTGTCTCAAGGTAAGTTCTTCATTGAGTTCAATGAGGAGCTTAAGGAAACTATTACTCATAATAAGAATAGAATTCATTATATTTCTCTATCTGGGGGAGAGAAAAAGAAAGTTAGCTTGGCTGTGATGCTAGGACTTCAGGAGCTTTTAAAGATATCTCATAATCAGAAAACTAATCTTATGTTTTTTGATGAAGTTGCCGAGAATCTTGACCAAGACGGTCTCGAAGGACTCTACATATTATTGTCTGAATTAAAGAAAGATAAGACTTTATTTGTAATAACCCACAATAACTATCTCAAATCTCTGATGGACAATTCTCAAACGCTGTCTATAATAAAGGAAGATGGAACTTCAAGAGTACAAGGAAAATAATAAATGAAAAACATTAACCACTTATGTACTTCTGGGGTATTTATTCCCGATAATGAGAACAAAGAGCATCCGTCAATATTAGTAGTGGGTAATAAGTTTTATTCCGAGTGCGATGCTTGTGGTAAGTTAGTCTGTCTAAACAAAACTTTGTTTGGAAGTATGCATGTTTGTGCAGAAGGTAAATAATAAATGGTAAATGTATCTTTGGTGGGTATAGGAAAAGAAATTTTTGATGGTAGGTATGCCTACCCTGGAGAGACTAAATGGTCAGAAAGGGCAAGAGTTATTGCAAAAACTGCTGCCTCTGCTGAGAGCGACAAGGATAAGGAGAAAGTAGAGAAGCACTTTTACGAGGCTATCGGATCTGCGGACCTTATTCCTGGGGGCAGAATTATTTTTGGTGCTGGTAGAAATAGAGGATACCACAATCTTCTTAATTGTTATGTAATTATTCCTGAAGATAACGTGGAATCAATCGGCCAAACTATTCAGGATATGTATAAAATTTCCTGTGCTGGTGGAGGTATTGGTTTTAACGTGTCCAAGCTTCGTCCTAAAGGAGACGATATCGGGAGCGTCAAAAACTCTGCTCCAGGCTCTGTCTCAGTGCTCCAGATGATCAACGAGGTTGGAGAGCACGTTAGAGCAGGAAAGAACAGGCGCACAGCCCTTATGGGCATCCTTAACATCACCCACCCAGATCTGCTAGAGTTCCTTAGTGTGAAGCTTGATCAGGGAGAGCTTAATAACTTTAATATTTCTGTAGCTATCACTAATCGTTTTCTTGAAGCTGTTGAGCTTGGAGAGGATTGGTATTTTACTTTCAACAATAAGGAGTACCATTCTTATGATCTTGCTCGTAATGGGGAAGAGGTTATTAGTGTTCTTGGGTTAGACGAAGAAGACGCTATTAGGAGGGCTGAGAACTTTCATAAGGAAAACTTTTCCGACATCTTTGAAATACTAGGTCAAAGGGACATAAAAGCCCGAGATTTATGGGATATGATTTGGAAAAATTCTGTTGAATCTGGGGATCCAGGTATATATAACATTGATTTAGCTAACGACTATACCAATGTTTCGTATTTTGAGAGTTTGGATTCGACGAATCCTTGTGGAGAAATCTCACTTCCCAGTTACGGGAATTGTTGTTTGGGGAATATTAATCTTAATAATATGGTACTTGCTGATGGTAGCGATTTGGATTGGAAACGTCTTGCAAAGACTGTCAGAACTGGAATCCGCTTTTTAGATAATATCCTCACGGTAAATACCTACCCTACTGAAGAATGTAGAAGAGTAGGGGAACGCTCTCGTAGAATTGGTTTAGGTGTAACAGGGCTGCATTATATGTTAATTAAGTTAGGATTGCGCTATGGTAGCGAGTCTTGCTTGGAGTTTTTAGAAAGATTATTTAGTACTATAAGAGATGAAGCTTACAAGATGTCTATATACCTGTCACGGGACAAAAAGCCTTTTCCCGAGTTTGATTATAAAAAGTACCTTGAAGAAGACTTTGCGAAAACTCTCCCAGCTAGGATTAGGATGCTTATCAAGCGATACGGGATTCGAAACGCTGTTATGCTTACAATTCCTCCTTGCGGTACTATCTCAATGCTCCACGGGGTTAGTTCAGGGGTTGAGCCTATTTTTTCTGCTATGTATAACAGGCGTTATAGGCATAACAATATTTGGAAAGAGCAGTTAGTTGTAGATCCGCTTTTTCGAGAGTATCATGACCAAGGAAAATCTCTATCTCCTTTTGTAGGAGCTTTGGATATATCTCCAGAAGAGCACCTAAAAGTTCAAGCTACTATTCAAAAGTTTATTGATTCTTGTATTTCTAAAACTATAAATCTTCCTAGTACGTCTTCCGCTGAAGAAGTTTCCCAAGTTGCTCTAGACTATGCACCTTACTTGAAGGGGCTAACTATTTATCGAGCTGGAGCTAAAGAAGGAGAGCCTCTAGATGCTATTCCTCTAACTCAGGAGAATATTGATAAGCACATGGGAGGGGCAGAAGAAGCTTCCGTAGAGATTGCAACGGGGGAAGCTTGTTCCCTTGCGGGAGGAGATTGTGGTTCCTGATAAGAAAGAGTTATCTGGACCCAGAAGTAAACAAGGAGTTATACTATATGATGAATGGTACGATTTAGCAACTTCTGGATTAACTAATGCAGAAAAGTTTGCTGATGTTAGTGCTTTTCTATTAAAAGCACCTAACCCAAAAGTAAAAAGGGATAGTGAGTTCGAAAGATTACCTGATGAGAATGACCCATACTGGGAGGAGTAAGTATACATGGCTATTTTTGAATGGGTTTGTACAGAGTGTAATATTTTTTGGGACAGGGATTGCTCCTTAGGCAACGCCCCTGCTAGAACAAAGTGCCCTAAATGCAAAAAACTATCGGATAGATATTGGCAAAATGCGAATGTAGGGATATCTTTTAAAGACGATGGCACGGGTAATCAAAATAACCCTGGAGTTCAAGATTTCCATACTGTAAGGCGTAGATATCAAAAGCATTTTGAACATGGATATGATAAGCAGAGTGCTAATAAATTTCTTCATAAGAGTATTAAGCAAACCAAAAATGCTATGGATAATGAAGAGTTTAGGTACAAATCTGCTAATGTTGATTGGTCTAAATTTGCAGAGTCTAGGGGGCTAAGAAAAGTTAGTGAGAAAGAGGCAAAAGATAAGCAGGAAAGATCCCGAGTATTAACTGGGGAAGCTTATGATAGAGCAAACAAGATGGGCTACAAGGACATAGGTAGCAATAAACTAGACATAGCGAAACCAAATAAAAATAAACCAACTTAGTATGGCTTACGATTTCAGTGAAAACATTCAAAGAGGTATACTCTACCTTTTGAAGTCCAACAAGGATTTTTATCTACAGATTATAAACCTAGTTAGCCCTGAGTACTTTGAGTTTCCCTCCCATGCTAAAATTTTTAGCAAGGTTAAGGAGCATTACGAGGCATATGGAAAGCTTCCTACGGATGATTTTGTTATCCAGGACGTAAAGCCCTTGCTCACTTCTAGGGAAAATATTTCTGATTATGAAGATGAGCTATCTTACATTAATAATGTAGATACATCTACTGTGGGTAATACTGAGTACCTACTAGACTTGGTGGAGGGCTTTGCTAAGAAAGAAGCCATGAAGAGTGCTATTGCGGAAAGCATTTCCTTAATTAAGGAAGACCGTATTGATGAGGTGGAAGCTCTTGTAAAAAAAGCCCTCCTAATTAATAGAGATGTGGATACAGGGCAAGACTATTTTCAAGATTTTTCTGGTAGATGGGATCGTATCTTTAACAAGAGAAGCGAGGAGAAATATAAAACTCTTCTCCCTTCACTTAATAAATCTTTAGAAGGTGGCTTGGGGACAAAAGAAATGGCTATGGTAGTCGCTCCTCCTGGTGTAGGAAAGTCCTTGTATCTGGTTAATCAAGGGGTTCACTCTATGATTGAGGGAAGGAAAGTACTATACATCTCTCTAGAAATGAGTGAGGATAAGATCGCTCAGAGATTTGATTCTATTATGACCCTAGTACCCCAAGGGAAACTAAAGGATCCTGCAAATCAACTTACCGTTAAGGAGAGACTCAATATTTTTAAGGAGGAGTTCCCTGGAAGTGAGCTTGTTATTAAGGAGTTTCCCACAGGTCAAGCTTCTATAAATACTATTAGAAATCTATTGGTTCAGCTTAAGAACTACAATGATTTTGAGCCTGACCTTCTTATTGTGGATTACTTAGAGCTACTTCGTCCCACAAGGGAGATTCAACAGGAGTACCATGCTCAACAGAAGACCGCTGAGGAGCTTCGAGGAGTGGCAATGGAGTACAACATCCTGGTATGGACTGCTACCCAAACCAACAGACAGGGAAGGATGGTAAAGATCATCACAGATGCAGAGCTGGGGGACTCCTACGGGAAGATCCGAACTTGTGATTTCGCAATGTCTCTAAATCAATCGGAGGAGGAGTTTGATCAAGGGAAGATGAGAGCTTACGTTATAAAATCTCGTAACGGTAGGCCCAGGTTCACCGTTCCTATGGATGTTGATTATAATGTTCTTAGAATGTTTGAATCAGATGAAGTATTTTCAGGAGACAATAGTTGACAGCAAAAAAAGATTATCCTGTCCACCCCATGGTGATTAATACAGGAATTAAAACTTTTAAAATAGAGCAGAAAGCGTTGACGAAGGAGAACCTTTATGGGTGTGTTGATTTCCCGAAATCCTTGCTAATTATTGATCCTAACCAGTGCCCAGAAGATTATAAAGCTACTCTTCTTCATGAACTATGCCATATAGGCTATGATATCTTCGGTTTAGGGGACGATGATGATATTCCACAAATTAGTAACGAGTATCTTACTACGGTAAGTTCTAATATGGTCAAGCTTCTTGCAGGATTAAATAAAGAACTATTTCATTTTATCTTTGCATGACCTAAATAAGGTATGAAAGATTTAGAATTAAACGACATTCTTGTTAGGCCAAACAGGCTTCTTTTTGGGGTTACCATGTACATAAATGGTGTTTGGGTATTTTCTTTCCCCACAAATCTTGTTAGATCAGATTACCAATCTAACTATTATCTAGTAGATTATAAGTTTGGTTTGGTTAGATCTGGAGAAACAAACCCCAGGAATATAGCTGTCATGGGGGCTCCTGGGGATTATGTGTCTTATGATACAAGAACAGGGGCTCTATCCCATATTCCTGCTAAGTTATTTACAACCTTATTTCCTCCTCCCAATATTAACCCTCCTAAACGTACAAGGAACTCAGAGGATATTAGAAATCCAAAATTTTTGACAAAAATACAGCAAGAAACTGATGGACCTCCCTCTGATAAAGTAGCTCAAGCCATCCGTGTAACCCCCACAAAAACGACATACTAATATGCATGAACTGATTGAATCACTAGAAGACTTCACCTGGGAAAACTATAAGGACATCAGTGACGCTCTAGTCACTTTTAATGATTTTAGTGTAGATGACGAGATGGTTAGGCAGGCTTCAATTTACTCCTACTATTATGGACTGATGAGCATGGCTAAACATATGGTGAACGAAAGAAGCTTACAGCTTACTCGTTTTGCCTCCCAGCTTCGCAAGGAAACGAAACAACATTCTAGTGTCAAGCTTACAGCAAAAGACTTGGACGATCATATGTACTCTGACTCCCAGTATGGAGAGAGACAGGCAGCACTTGACGAGGCTACCTTTAAGTATGAGCTACTTAAGGGTCTTGTCAAGGCTCTTGAGCAGAAAAAAGATATGCTACAACAAGTTTCTGCAAATAAACGAGGCGAGACTAAACTATATAAGTAACCCTACTATAATACAATGTATCAAAGTATTCAATCATCTCCTGTAGAAGAGGTGCTTTTTGAGGAAGATCAAAAAGATGAATCAACCCTTTCTATAGAAATATCCCCTTCTGGGGGGATAAAAACTGATATAGAGGACCCCACTCTTATGGAGATTGGTGCTCTTATTCTGATTTTATCTGTTGCTTTTTATTGGGCACGAAAAAAATACAAAGACAGTACAATACTTTAATTAACTTTTAACAACTTACCTAAAAAAACTAACATGGCTATTGATCTCGAAGCTCTTAGAGCAAAACACGAACAACTTAACAACCCAGCATCGGAAAACCAAAATTCAGACTTTCTTAAAAAGTTTTATCAAATCCCCCTAGGCAGTAATGCAGTTCGCATTCTTCCCTGGAGAGATGATGACAGGGAATTCTATGCGGAGACTAAAATCCACAGGGTAAAAGACCTTGCTGGTAATGTAAAGAACCACCACTGCCGTAAAATTCATGGAGAGGCTTGCCCTTTGTGTGATCTTTATTTTGCTTTGTGGAAAACAGGGCGAGCAGAGGATGAGGCAACTGCGCGTCAAATAAAGCCCCGTGCCCGTTATTACATGAATATTTTGGATCGTGAGAGTGGGGATATTAAAATCCTCTCTGTTGGGGTGATTCTTTTTAAGAAAATCATCGGTGCTATGCTTGATGAAGACTTCGGGGATATTACTAACCTCGAAGCTGGTCATGATTTTAAAATCGTGAAAGAGATGGATGGAGAATGGCCTAAGTACGACCAGTCTCAGCCTCGTCCTAAGTCCTCTACTCTTGGTAGTAAAGCCGAGATTGCATCCTACATGGAAAGTCTCCATGAAATTCATGATCTTGTGAAGCTTGAAGATTACGAGGACTCTAAAAACGCTGCCGCTCTCCTTACTAATGTGGCAGTCCAAGGTACATCGTCTTCTCAGGAGCCTACTAACATTCCTGATAATGAGTACCTCTCTAAACTGCAAAGTTAATTAATATGAACTCTATTAAAGAAATTCTTGTTACTTTTGTTATCACCGCTTTTCTAGGTCTAGGAGTCGTTTCTTGTGCTGCGCTCTCAGATTTTTTCGGGGAAGGCACCGTGTTTACAACGGCAGATCAGCTTAAGGAAGGTCAAGAGGGGGAAATTATTCCGTTTGATCAACTCCCTGATGTCGTTAAAGAAAAAATCCCTGAGGGGACTTCCCTTGTCATGGCAAACAAAGACCAGCTAGTTGAGGAGGCTGCCTACATTCCTGTAGGAGGCGAACTTGACGGGGACTCTGTTGGAGGCATGATTGATGCTGGTTTCGGCATTTTGAGTACTTTTATCCCTGGGCTGGCAGCTTGGGAAGGTATCGTGTCAATATTCTCTCGTCGTAAACGTAAAAACTACGTTAAGGCTTTCAAGGCTGTAGTTCCTATGGACAAGAATATTGACCTAGCTGGTGGAGTTGCTGGAGTTGCTGCCGCACTTGGCCTAGCCCACACTTCTGAAAAAACTAAAGCTGCTTCCGATGCGGAAGATAATAAAGAAGGAGCTAAGACTACTTAACTACTTAACTATCTTAACTATGATAGGGAGCAGAGAAGGGTATTCTCTGCTCCCTTTTTTATTATGAGTGATAAACTAAAAATCTTGTGTGTCCCTGCGAACGAAGGGGGATGCTCTTATTATAGAATCATTGCCCCTATGAAGAAGCTCGAAGAGCTTTACGGGGACAGGGTTGAAATACGGTGGAACAAAAATCCCTTGGGTATCAATGAGAGCGATGGTACTTGGCAACAGAATTGGGACTTCGAGGATATGAAATGGGCTGATATTGTATTCACCCAAAACCTCTCCAATTTTGGGGGAAACTATACGGCAAGGATTGTTGGAAAAGCTAAAGAATTCGGGAAGTTTGTTCACTACGATACCGATGATCTTTTGACCAATATTTATGAGGGTCATAGATTGTATGGGGTGTACAAAGAAAAAGGTCTAGAGGAGATTACAAAGTTTATTTATAGTCACTCTGATCTAGTGACAGTAACACAAAGGAAATTCGCAGAGAGGGTTATGCCTTATTGTAACCCCAATCATGCGTTAGCTGTAATTAAAAATTGTATTGATTATAATCTCCCGTGTTGGAACATGGAGAAGGCACCCAAGCCCAGGAAGAAGTTTACCCGATTCGGTTGGGTTGGAGGGATTCATCATGAGCAGGACCTTAGATACTTCTCAGGAGTTCCTCACTTTGTAAACCAAAGGGCAGGAAGAGAGAACATTAGGTGGGATTTCTTTGGTCACCCGCCTCCGAATACCCCTCCTGATGATTGGCAGTATGATGTTTGGAAGAAATACCGAGATATCATTCTACGAGGTTTTAAAGGAGGAAAAAATTGGGATATTCACTACGCTCAGACCCCTGATCGTTATGGACAGATGTTCACAATTATGGACGTTGCTCTTGCGCCTTTAGAAATGAATCCTTTTAATGATTCTAAATCTGAAATTAAAGTTGCGGAATGTGGTAGGTATAAAATACCTCTTGTCGCTACAAATTGCGGAGCCTACGATGAGTGGATTGTTGACGGGGAGACAGGATTTTTGATTGACCCAGAAAAACCCATTACTGAATGGGTTCGTGTTCTTACTAAATGTGCTAAGAACCCTGGACTTGTTAAAAGGATGGGAGAAAATCTTCACAAGCTTACCGAAGAAAACTTTGATATGAATAAAGTTGTGGGAGCTAGGTTAGATTTATACGAGGAGTGTATGAGTGTTAGAGTCCAAGATTAAGATTGTAAGTAGTTGGACCCGTCCTGGGGGCGGGACTGTGGCTCACATAAACCTAACTAATTTGTTAAATGATAACGGGTATGATTGTACCCTTTATGGGCCACATGATTGGCACTTAGATAAGTGTAAAGCTGATAAGATTGACAAGTGTATGCTTGGCCCTACGGATATCCTTATCAGCCACTTCATTCAAGTACCTGAACAGGTGCAGGTGAAGAAGCATATCCTGTACTGTCATGAGAAAGACGTTTGGCCTCTCAAAAACATTTCTCTGGCGCGGTACGATTCTATCGTATTCGTAAGTAATCTTCAAAAGGAGTGGCAGGGAGTTGATCATCCTTCTGTAATTATTCCACCCGCAGTTAATAAGGTGGGTTGGCAGAATCCCAATAATGAGGTTGCGGGGGTGATAGGCAGTATTGATTATAATAAGCAGACTCACAAATCTATCAAAAGAGCGTTGAAGGATGGTTATAAGAAAGTACTTCTTTTTGGAGAGATTAATGATACCCCCTATTATAATAAGACGGTAGCTAAATCAGTAAGAAAGGCCAGGGCTATTGTAATGGGTCATGAGGACGATCCTGCGGCCATGTACGGGCAAGTAAGCGAAGTCTACCACTCATCCCTTAGTGAAACTTACGGGCTCGTAGAGGCTGAGTGTAGGCTCTCTGGGATACCCTTCAATGGGACCAGTAATGGACAAGCTATTTTAGAAAAAGAGGAGATCCTTGAAAGATGGAAAAAAGTATTACTGTAGTACTCAACTGCTATAAAAGACCAGAGTACTTAAAAGAGCAGCTAGATGCTATTAGAAAGCAGACTGAGGCCCCTGTTCAAGTATGGCTGTGGGTTAATGCTTGTAAAGAGAACAAGAAGTTCAATCCCTATAATTTAGGATTAGACAAAGTTTTTAAATCTGATACAAATTGCAAATATCATGGTAGGTTCGCAATTGCTCTTTTAGCTCAGACTGAGTATGTTGCTTTTTTTGATGATGATACCATTCCAGGGGATATGTGGTTTGAAAACTGTCTAAACACTATGAAAGAGACTCCTGGGATTTTGGGAGGAGCGGGATGTATTCTCCACTCACGCCGATATCACCAACACCAGAGAATGGGTTGGCCTGTTAAAAATCCTATAACCATGCAAGTTGATTTAGTTGGTCATGCTTGGTTTATGAAACGGGAGCATTTGAATTACATGTGGTGTGAAACTCCATTTACTTTGGAAAATGGGGAAGATATTCAACTATCATATCTTGCAAAGAAATACGGAGATGTAAATACTTACTGCCCTCCCCACCCAGAACAAAACCCCCGTTTTCACAGTTCGCTGAAACCATTAGAGTATGGTAATGATTCTAAGGCATCCTCAAATGGCTCACTTATGCCAATCCCTGAATTTTATGCCCAACGAGATGCTTGTATTTCTCATGGTATTGATAACGGATGGATTACAGTAATAGGTGTACAATGATTGGATTATTTTACGGAACTAGACCAGAATATATTAAGATCTCTCCCCTCGTAAAGGAGTTTAAGGAGAAGGGTGTTGAGCATACCTTATTTCAAGTCCAACAACACAGAACCCTATTAGAGGGGTGTGATTATGATTCTATAATCCCTATCTTTGATTCGGGGAATAGGTTAAATAGCATTACTATTTCTATTTTACTATACCCCCTCCCCACAAACCTAGACCGTGTTTTAGTACAGGGGGACACCACTACTGCTATGGCTGTAGCCCTGAATGCTTTTAATAACCAGATCCCCGTTATTCATTTAGAGGCGGGACTACGCACTTACGATAAAGAAAATCCCTACCCAGAAGAGGTTAATAGACGAATAATAAGTAGTTTAGCATCCACTCATTATTGTCCTACGGTAATGGATGCAAACCATCTTAAGATAGATGGGTACGGTAGTGATAGGGTAGTCGTGACTGGAAATACAGTACTAGATACATTACGCGACATAACCCCATCTAAAGGTAATGAAGTTTTAGTAACTCTACACAGGAGAGAGAATCAGCAAGACTTAGCTTCTTGGTTTGGAGCAATCGAATCTTTAGCTATAAATTTTCCTGAGTATTCCTTTGTGTTTCCTATGCACCCGAGCCCCACCGTTCAGGAACATAAAAACATCTTTAAGAGTGTGACAGTATGTGACCCCATCCCGTTTGATGAAATGAAGGAGAGACTTGCTGCCTGTGCTTTAACTATAACCGATAGTGGAGGCATTCAGGAAGAGTGCAGCTTCTTTAAGAAGGTTTGCTTTGTATGTCGAGAAGTAACCGAACGACCTAGTGAGGGTGGGATTATGTGCCCAACACCAGAGAAATTAATTGAGGAGTTTACAGAAAATCATAAGCTTGAGGTAACTGGGGATTGTCCATTTGGAGACGGATATGCAGCAACAAAAATCACAGAAGATATTCTCTAAAGAATTTGACAAGTTTTTAAATCTTCTCAGGTCTGAGGAGAACTTCGCATTTTCTAGATTCTCTGATGGAGAGCTATTTATGCTAAAGGGCGAGAGGCTGGTTTTAGCAGAAAACAACTATATCACAGGAGATATAAAAGGTCATGGGGTGTACCCTAAAGAGGAGCAAAAAGACTTTGATCCTGAGAGAGATAAATTCTACCAAGAGAAGTTAATTGAAGCTTTACAGTATAGGAAGAAAAACTACTACAAGGGATTAACTGGATTAGTTGATGAGGACATTGCAGGAGAGGGCTCCTTCCAATTTCAATTAGATTTATGCGGTGATGGTGACGAGGAGCATCTTAGTTATTCTAATGTCTTTATTAATAATAACTACCCCCGATTTATCGAACAGATAATGCCTATCCTTTCTCAGAGAGAAATAGTATTCATTGCCAACGAATCAGCAACTTTTGATAAACTAGCTTTTGATGTAATTAAGCATTTTAAGGTTGGAAGTAATTGTATTATTAATGATTACAACTTAGTAGAAGATATTAAAGTCTGGATAAAAGAAAATGATATAAAGAATAAGGTGTTTTTATTTTCTGCCTCAACCCTTAGTAATTATATTATTCATGAATGCTTTAAAGAGTGTGATGAAAATACTTACATAGACATAGGAACTTGCTTAAGCCCTTGGATGGGTCTTGAGGGTTGGAAGTACACTAGGGCATATTTGCAGCACTGGGTTTTAGGAATGCATAACAAGTATGGAACACAGGAGGATGTATGGAGTTAGTACCTATCACAGAAGATTATTACGATTTTGTGCGAATATTAAGGATGCACCCGAATACCCGTTCAGGGTTTATTGAGGACGCACAAATAACCGAGGATTCTCAAGAGAAATATATGAGTAAGCATGGGAAGGATTACTATGTTTGTCTATTATATGAAGGGACTGATTTTTGTTGTCCAGTAGGATACATTGGTGTTATTGACGAGGACATACGATTATGCACAGCCCCATCCCATCAAGGTATAGGCATTGGTAAGTTTATGCTTCAACAAATTAAGATCCTTTATCCTACTGCAACAGGTAAGATAAAAAAGAGCAATCTTGCTAGTCAAAGAATATTTGATAGTTGTAATATAGATTATAAGCTGATATGAAAACTATTAAACACAATCCATATAACATAGTAAAGATGTTTGAAGAGGAAGTGGCTCAGTATACAGGAGCCCCGTTCGCTGTAGCTGTAGATAGCTGCACTAATGCATTATTTTTGTGCTGCAAATATTACATGGTTAATGAGGTGACAATTCCCAAGAGAACATACCTATCTGTTCCCATGTCTATTATCCACTCTGGAGGTGAGGTTGTGTTTGAAGATAAAGAGTGGTCTGGTGCTTACCAGCTTAAGCCATACCCCATTTATGACGCAGCAAAAAGATTAACCTCTGGAATGTACATCCCCGAGACATCTATGTGCCTGTCTTTTCATATCAAGAAAACATTATCTATTGGGAAGGGTGGGATGATATTAACCGATGATTATAAAATGGTAGAGTGGTTAAAGAAAGCTCGTTATGAGGGTCGTTCTGAGGTGAACTATACAGAGGATAACATTGATATGCTGGGGTGGAATATGTACATGACCCCACAACAAGCTGCACACGGATTAGCTCTCATGCAGAACTACCCAGAACATATGGAAGACTTAGGTGAGAATAATGGATACCGAGATCTAACCACCAATACAGTATTTAAGGAGTGTAGAGTAATATGATTACTTTTTCCAAGTTAGGTGAGTATGGAAGGTTAGGTAATCAACTGTTCCAGTACGCAGCAGCTAAAGCTCTATCTTTGGAAAATGGCTATAACCTGATTCTACCAAACCCTAGCACAAAAAACTGGCATGGTCAAGACTGTCTTTTAAAAAACTTTAGCATCCCAGAGGCTCTTTTTGGAGAAGCTTCGGGGATACAGTATGCTTATTTAGAGCAAGACGCTTTTCAGTACGACCCAAGCTTTTGGCAAGCTTTAGATAACACAGACTTGGTTGGGTTCTTCCAAAGTATGTCATACTTTGAAAAGCATAGTGATGTGATAAAGAAAGATCTCCTTCCAAAAGACAGCCTCATGGAAGAGGCAACCAACTTTGTTTCCAACATAAGAGAAAAATACAATAAGCCTGTAGTTAGTATTCACATACGCAGGGGCGACAATGCTACAGTTAACAAAGAACATTACAAAGATATGTACTCTGCGGGAAGCCCTTACTTTTCCTATCTAAAAAACGCTGTTAATTTATTTTCTGATTGCACCTTACTAGTGTTTACTGGAGGTAAAAGATCAGAGGACTGTAATGGTGAGGACATAGAGTGGTGTAAGAATAATCTAGGACTCTTGGCCGAATACTCTAGAGGAAATACTCTACAAGACTTTTGCAGAATGATGGTATGTGACCACTCTATTCTTTCCCCCGCTACCTCTTTCGGCTGGTGGGCAGGGTATTTAAGCGTAAGCAAAGACAAGAAAGTAGTAGCACCAATTGATTATCACCCAGACATAAAGGGTTTCAACCATAGAGAAAACTTTTATCCTGAGGAGTTTATTCTATGCGATTAGTCTCAACTCATGATGGAGAAAATTCAGCAGGTTTAGGATCGTTACTGCAAGTACAACAGCACCTTTACGCTTTTTGTAGAATGACAGGACGCACTTTTGTATTCCCAGGGCTCAAAAATCTATCACACTATCAGTATACAAACCAAACTCAACAAGAGTTTTGTGATAGTATCAATAAGTTTTTAGGATTTCAAACATCAGGAATCACGCCCACGGGGGTTGTTAACGAGAGTTATCTTATAAAGATTTGGGGAGAAACATACAATAGTGAAAAGAGATCTTATATAGAAGAACTATTCTCCTCCCTTTCCTATGAGGGAGAGTTATTTTTTACTAAAGGCAAGAAGAGCATAGCCGTTCACATAAGATCTTGGAATTCTCAGGATAACTGCAAGCACCCCGATAGAGAATACTTTGAGAAGGGTGGGTATAAGGAAAAGTATTATGACCAGCTTCTACAGGAGTTAGTTGATGAGGGTAGTGAGGTCCACATCTTTTCTCAAGGACAAGAGGAGGAGTTTTCTTTGTTTACAGAAAAGTATGATGCAAAGCTACACTTAGATGAGGACATCATATCCACCTTGTATCACCTCATAGTAGCTGATTGCTTAGTCTCTTCAAACAGTTCTCTAAGTTGGTGCGCTCATCTATACGGGCAAAATAAAAAAGTATACGCACGGGATAATTTCTTTCATTCCTGGTACAATGAGACTAGTATAGTTAGACAGGATGGAAAACTGAAATGAGCAATAATATTACTATTTTTGGGGTGGGCAAACTTGGAGTTTGTTTCGCCCTCAACTTGGAGAGAGTGGGCTACTCTGTTCTGGGTGTTGATATTCACCCCAAGTATGTTGATTCTATAAACACAAAAACTCTTAAGTCATCAGAGGATTCGGTTGAAAGTATGCTCACATTAGCAAATAACTTTACAGCCACTACAGATGTGGATCAGGGACTGGAGTTCTCGAACATTTTATTTGTTCTTGTTGCCACTCCCTCGTTGGACAACGGAAAATATGATCACTCTCAAATTGATAGGTTGGCAAATCAGTTGATTAAGCAGGGGAGACAAGAAACTACAAAAGAGTTAATCATTGGATGCACCACGATGCCAGGGTATTGTGATGATTTACAGGATAGGTTAGAAAGATATAATTACAATGTCTCATACAACCCTGAGTTTATTGCACAGGGGACAGTAATCAGAGATCAGTTATACCCCGACATAGTTCTTATTGGTTCAAGAAATGAGGAGAGTGCAAACAAGATTAAAGGAGTGTATGAACGCTTAGTTGAAAATACTCCCGTTTATTCTATTATGTCCCCCATTAGTGCAGAGATTTGTAAGATTGCACTAAACTGTTTTATTACTACTAAGATTGCTTTCACTAATATGATAGGAGACTTAGCAACTAAAGTGGGGGGAGAGCCCCAAAGTATTCTAGACGCTATTGGAGCCGATCAACGAGTGGGAAGTAAGTGTACTAACTATGGCTATGGGTATGGAGGCCCGTGTTTCCCCAGAGACAATCGTGCGCTGGGAGTCTACGCAAAGGAACAAGATTGTTCTATCCATATCAGCGATGCTACGGATGAATGTAATGCCGATCACCTACAGTTCATGATTGATAATTTTGAGGGCGATGAGGTTATTGTAGAGGGCGTAACATACAAACCTCAGTCCATGATGATTGAAGAGTCGCAACAACTAGCCTACGCTGTGGGCTTGGCAAAGAAAGGGGTAAAGGTAACTCTAATTGATAAGCCTGAAGTCCTTTCTGAGGTGAAGAGTATATATGGAGATTTATTTACTTACCGTGATTAAATTTCCTAAAGAAGATTTTGATTTATTCTTAGATGTGGGCTTGTCTTGGAACGCTCCCACATCTGTAGAGATGTTGAATGCTAATCCTAATATTTTTGTTATTGGTGTTGAGCCAAACCCCAGGTCTTGTTCTAATGTGCGCTCTCTGAATCTTGGGGATAGGTTTCATCTAATTGAATCAGGAGCCTCAGATGTGGAAGAGCAAAGAGACTTTAATTGTATCGCCAGCGATGCTGGTCGCTCCTCTGATGAGGGTACATCAAGTTTTTTAAAAATTAACCCCTCTTTAGTCGCTAAAGATTGTGACATCAAAGAAACTATCCAAGTAAAAACAATCACCTTAGAAAAGGTTCTTGATTTGGTTCCTTGGGATCGTGTCAGAGATGGAGTTTTTGATATGAAGTCTGACACGCAGGGATATGAAGACAAAGTTATAAAAGGTCTAGGACACTATATCAGCAGACTTAGATTTCTAAAAATTGAAAGCACCACATGGGGTGATTATGAAAATGCATCTAACCATGATGATGTAAAAAACTTATTGAACGATTACATGATTCAAATAACAAATCAAGGAGGGGACGCATGGTTCAAGAGAAAATAGTTAACTGGTTAAAAGATTACATCTCCGAGAGTGGGATAAAAGGTTTTGTCGTAGGGATTTCTGGAGGTATTGATTCTGCGGTAACATCTGTATTATGTGCGGAGACGGGCTACCCTGTTCTAGCTGTTTCCATGCCTCTCCACCAAAACAAGATTCTTCACAGTATGTCTGAGCTTCAGAAAGATTATCTTGCTTCTAAGTATGACAATGTTACTCGTTCAAACATTGATTTATCAAAAACCTACGATGCTTTTAAGGACGCTGTACCCTCTTCCGACCTTGGCTATGCCAACAGTAAAGCTAGACTGCGTATGACTACGCTTTATGGGTTAGCCGCTGACCATAACTACCTAGTGGTTGGTACAGGAAATAAAGTGGAGGACTTCGGGGTTGGCTTCTTTACCAAGTATGGTGATGGGGGTGTGGATCTTTCTCCTATCGCTGACTTGACCAAGACGCAAGTATACGAATTAGCCAAGGAGATGGGCATCCCACAAAAGATTCAAGATGCTCCTCCTACTGATGGTTTGTGGGAGGACGGTAGACAAGACGAAGATCAACTCGGAGCAACTTATGCGGAATTAGAATGGGCTATGGAATATAATGGTAGCTCTCGTCCTACCCAAAGACAAAATAAAGTGTTAGAAATTTATGAAAAGCATCATGAAGCTAATAAGCATAAGATGCTTCCTATTCCTGTTTGTAAAATAAAATGAAAAAAGTAGTAGTATGTGGTGCGGGAGGCTTCATTGGAGGTCACATGGTTAAGAGGCTTTTGGGAGAAGGCTGTGAGGTGGTAGCTGTTGATATTCGTCCATTTAATGAGTGGGATCAGGTTCATGAGGAAGCTCTTAGTGAGCAGCTATTTGATCTAAGACACTCAAAATCAGTTGAGAGTTTAGTTCGTTCATCGCAAGCAGACGAGCTTTATCAGTTCGCTGCTGATATGGGTGGTGCGGGGTATATCTTCACAGGAGATCATGATGCTGATGTAATGCATAATTCAGCTATTGTGAATCTTAATATTGCCAAGGCTATTGCTTGTTATAGCCCTAAGACTAAAGTGTTTTACTCTTCTTCCGCTTGTATCTACCCATCCCACAATCAGGAGGACCCAGAAAACCCTAACTGCGCCGAGGACTCAGCCTATCCTGCTAACCCAGACTCCGAGTATGGATGGGAAAAGCTTTTCTCAGAGAGAATGTGGAGATCTTTTGCTAGAAACTATAACCTAGAAGTTCGCATCGCTAGGTTCCATAACATTTTTGGCCCTGAAGGGACTTGGGATGGTGGAAAAGAAAAAGCTCCTGCGGCTATGTGCCGTAAGGTTTGTATGTCCGATGGTGAGATAGAGGTTTGGGGTCCTGGGAATCAAACTAGATCTTTTCTGTACATTGATGAGTGTATTGAAGCTGTACTCAGACTAATGGATTCCGATGTTGAAGAGATTATTAATATAGGGTCAGATGAGATGATTTCAATTAATGGACTAGCTCAGATGACTGCTGAGATTAGTGGTAAGGATATTAAAATTCTAAATATTGATGGGCCTGTCGGTGTTAACGGTAGGAACAGCGATAATGAACTGATTGAGAAGCTTTTAGGGTGGAGACCTGAGGAGGCTCTAGTTACAGGTATGAAAAAAACCTATAATTGGATCGCAGAACAGGTCGATGAGACCTATAATACACCATGAAAGACGAACTATACTATCTAGATGAAACTTGCTTAGGCGAACTATACCATTTCGACCTGTATCAGGACTTAGCAGAGGACACAGCCGTTTATCCCGACAGAGGTGATAATATTTACTACCCCGCTCTAGGACTCGCTGGAGAGGCAGGGGAAGTGTGTGAGAAGATCAAGAAGATCATGCGTGACCAAAAAGGTCACCTCACCAAAGAGAACGCTGAGGAGCTAGTAAAAGAACTAGGTGATGTCCTTTGGTATGTTGCAAACTTAGCCTGTGAAATCAACAGTACCTTATCTAATGTAGCTGAGACTAATTTACGAAAGCTAAAAGATAGGAAAGATAGGGGAGTTTTGAAAGGATCAGGAGATAATCGCTAATGCCTTTATACGAGTATCAATGCTCTTCTTGCGAGGTAATCTTTGAATGTTTCGAATCCATGACGGAGAATGCGGAAAGCCCCGTTCCACATTGCCCTAAATGTGACCCAGAGCACTCTCATAGTACTACTATGTTCATGTACTTCGGGAATCATAGACCGGCGTTTAGAATTGAAGGGGGAGGGGTTTTTAATCCAGGATTACATTAATGAGACTAGAATATATTTGGCTTGATGGTAACAGCACTCCTCAGTTACGGAGCAAGACTAGGTTTTTAAAGGAAATAACTTCGTGGAATTTTGATGGGGGCTCCACAAACCAAGGCGATTTAAAAGATTCTGATCGACTACTAAGTCCTATTCGTAGTTACAGAGATCCTTTTGTTGAGGACGGGTATCTTGTTCTTTGTGAAGTATGCTATCATGATGGAACCCCTCATGAAAGTAATTCTCGAAGTAAGCTTAGAGATTACAAACCAACAGGGGAGGATCCTTTGTTTGGATTAGAGCAAGAGTTTACTTTCTTGCATCCTGTCACTAATCAGCCATTAGGATTACTTCTCCAACCTGAAGAACAAGGTCAATACTATTGTGGTGTGGGAAGGGATAGTATTGTAGGGCGGGATATTATGGTTGAGTTTGAAACCAAGTGCAAGGGTGCTGGTATTAGGCTAGATGGGATTAACCCGGAAGTTATGCCTGGACAGTGGGAATTTCAAACCCCTCCTCAAAATCCACTTTTAGTATCCGACAACCTTTGGGTGGCTCGGTATATTCTTTCTAGAATTTCAGAATACATGGGAGTGGGGGTATCTTACGCACCAAAACCGCATCCTGATTTTAATGGAGCAGGGTGCCACCTTAATTTTTCCACTAATGTAATGCGTAAGAACTTTACAGACGAAATGCTAGAGTCCCTCATGGGAGCTTTGGAGGAGGATCATGTAGATTACCTTTCTCACTGTGGAGAGGGCTACGCTGAACGCATGAACGGAAAGTGTGAGACCTCTGATTGGAAAACTTTCTCCTGGGGGGTGGGGGATCGAGGAGCTTCTGTACGAATTCCCCAAAAAGTCAAAAAAGATGGGAAAGGGTATATTGAAGACCGTAGGCCCTGCGCTAATATTGATCCTTACAGCTTAATTTTAGCATTCCTAAAAACTACCAAAAAAACAAAACTATTGCTAGGTTAGGAGAACTTATGCCTATTACTTGAGTATTCTGGTAGACCTGTTGTTCCAACGCCGATGGTTAAATTAAAGTCAGTGAATAGACCCTGTGCCCTGAGCTTATCACCAGTGCCATTAATAAAATTAACAATATTAAGTGAATTTTCTTGGGTATATGAGTAAGGCCCAGGTAATAGGTAAGGTGCTGTGGGGCCAGGAACCAGAGACCAATCATCTTCATCTATTAAAGTATTTGAAACCCCAGGATATTCCGTATGCAATTGTTGCCCAAAGAGATAACCTCCGTTTCTGTACCATGTTATGCCTGCGTCTCCTCCTAGGAAGTTGAAATCAGTCTTACAAAAATAGTGATAGTAACCATTATAGCTACTTGCCATGGAACTATCCGCAGAATTCCATAATCTTCTTTGATACCACTCTTGTTTTGTTTCTATAGACCCCATAGGACCTAAACAGGAAGGTCCTATATCCGTTCCAACTCCGTAGGAATTTCCGTCCCCATCTGTGCTCACAGATAAAAACTCAAAAGTTTGCGGTTGTTGAAAGGCTGAAGTGCTAAATAGATCATATGATTTTTCTACAGTGTAAGAAGCTTCTATTTTCGCTTGTAAAAATGTATAGTCAGTTTTGTAGCCAACTGTAGGTCCTTGTGAATCTAGTGCAAAACTTGTTGATGATGGAGAATTTCTTGCAGTACGGGCGTAAACTATCCTCATGCTTTGCCTCTCAATAAACCATGGACCCGCGCAACCTGAAGTTGTACCAGACGGAACACCGCATATTGAAGATACGCCAGCTACGGGGACAGTAGCACCAGGACCAGAGAGGGTAAGACCTGGATTTTCAGGGGTTATGGGTGTAATTGGTGAGGGCATAAATTTTCTCCTATACTATGTATATTATTTACCAAGAGTGCCTTGCTGTACTGTATTCAGGTAATCCAACTTTATCCGGCAACGGGTTATAGGTTGGATTAAATTGCCAGAAATCCGGCCAAAATTGGCTTGTAGTCATGTTCATACCTTGATTATCAACGTATGTTATGAGCCCCAATGGAGTCTCTAATCCTGTACTATAATTTCCAGGTAAACTATAATCATCGTGCGAACCTTTTGGACCTAAACTAGTATCATTCCAAGAAAGGAAGGAGCCTGCATGGAATGGTCCTAATGTTCTTGAAAAATCTCCCCACCACAGGAATGCTGGATAGTACACCTCACTTCCAGTAGCGTTTCTATAGTAGTAATAATGTCTGTTCGCTACAACACCACTTACCACTTCAGCATCTGTAGAAGTCCATAACCTTCTATGATACCATTCTTGCTTTGTTTCCACTGTGCCAGCGGGGCCTAAAGCAGAAACTCCTACACTTCCATATGAATTTCCGTAAGAATCTGTGGCTACAGGGAATAACGCAAAAGTTTGCGGCTGCTGGAAGACACTCGTATTAAAAGCTTCATTTGATTTTTCTACACTGTAATTAGCAGTAACCTTGCTTAATAAAAAAGTGTTTTGAATTTTGTAAGTACATGTTGTACTAGATAAATTTTTAGAAAAACTTGATACGTCATAATTGGGGACACGAATATAGTCTATTTTTAAGTTTTGCTTTTCAATAAACCAAGGTCCAGTATTTCCAACCGTTGAAGACCCTGCTGATGGAGGACCAGAACCGTTGATGATTCCCGAAACAGGAACCATAGCTCCAGCACCAGAAACATAAAGGCCAGGATCACTTGGGGTAGAGGGTATAATGGAAGTCATAAAAAAATCTCCTAGTTCAATAATATATAGTATAACTATAAAAAGTTATTATAATAATTACTTCTAAAGAAAAGAAAATTAATCCCCAAAAAGTCAAAAGATTCCTATCTTGCTAAGGGAAAATCCAGGAAGGGTCTATAATAGTTTATGGATAACGAAGTACTGAAACGACTTAAAAACGCAGGACTGCTCTCAGAGCAAGAGGTTGACCTTGGATTTGTGTCCACAGGATCATATGCTTTAAATAAAGTAATATCGGGGGAATTTTCTAAGGGAATTCCTATTGGTATGATAACCCAGTTTAGTGGAGAAGCTTCCACAGCAAAAACAGTTTTTGCTACGCATATTTTAAAAGAGGCACAAGAAAAAGGCTACTACACTATGTTAGTTGATAGTGAAAATGCATATAACGCAAAATTTGCGAAAAGCTTAGGCATTAATCCTGAAAAACTTATTTATTCAGCTCCTGAAACTCTAGAAGACTGTTTTAAGGTTATCGAGGATACTGTTTTAGCTGTAAGGGAAACTGATAAGGAAACCCCTATTATTGTCGCTTACGATAGTATTGCAGTCTCACCATCAAAAGCTGAATATGAAGCCGAAAATTATGATGGAAACAATATGCAAGGGGCAATACGGGCAAGAGTTGCAGGCGATTGCTTGAAGAAAATAAATCCTTTGATGAGGAAACATAAAGTTGCATTAATCGTTATCAACCAAATAAGAAGTAAGGTGGGGGTAATATATGGAAACCCTGAAAAGCCTGCGGCTGGTGGGAGATCATTAGAGTACTACCTTGGTGTAAACTTGAAGTGTATCTCAAATAAAACCAGTGATCTAATTCGGGACGAGCACAAATCTGTTATAGGGATTAAGGGAACTGTTAGGAATACGAAAAATAAGGTTTCTATCCCGTTTCGAGAGTGCGAGTTTGAGTTAATGTACAACGAAGGTCTTAATCCATATGCAGGAGTGTTGAAACAACTGGAAGCAGCGGGGAAAGTTCAAAGAAGCGGGGCTTGGTATACTGTTGACGGGACAGAAAAAAAGTTCCAAGCTAAGGAGTTCATTGACCTCCTTCTAGCCCCAGATACCGTGGGGTTTGAACCCCTTCGCAAATTTTTTGGGATTTAAGTCTACAAATATTCTCCGAAGTGCTATAATAGGGGGACCAAAGGAGGCAACCTATGACTGACGAGAAATTTTTTGATGAGCTGTCCAGCTATATTAATGACGCTTTTGATGTAGCTTTCGGGCGAAAAAGCGATGCCTACTCTATTAAATATAATAACACTACTCAAAAAAAACCTTTTAACAACAAGACAACACCTATGAAATGTGATACTCTAAAAGTTCCTGCTCTCCATCCTATGGATATTAGCCAATCTGCTCTTCCCGATCAGTTCTCTATCCCACACCGTAATCTTTATGAGTCCATTGAGGACTATACTTCTAAGACTGGTAAACGATTCCGCATGACTAAGGATCAGAAATCCCGTGAACTTTCCCGTGAACAAGCTTTTAACGAAACCTATGGAGGTACAAACTGATGGTTATTAAGAACGAAGAATTGTTGCGTCAATACGCCCCTGCTGCCTTTGCAGAGGCTCCCGAAGAGGGTAGAGTGTCTGGACGATACTCCTTTCTCCCCACTACCGACATCCTTGAGATCCTTCAAGATGAAGGCTGGACCGCTTGGAAAGCCCAGCAAGTAAATGCTCGCAAGTGGAGTCATGATCACGCCAAGCACATTATCCGTCTTCGCCATGAAGACATGACCATGAGTGATTTCGGTGTAGGTGATTCCTTCCCTGAGATGCTTCTTATTAACGCTCACAATGGTCTTGGAGGCTACACTCTTCAGGGTGGAATCTTCCGAATGGTTTGCTCGAATGGAATGGTTGTTTCTGACCAAGACTTCGGCAAGATCCACATTCGCCACATCGGCTTTGAGCCTAAGCAGGTTACGGAAGCATCCCGTGAACTCATCATGAACGCTTCGCAAATTGCGGACAAGATTGGTGGATGGCAGGAGACTGAAATGACTGAGCGCAGTCGTAAGGACTTCTTTGCTGATGCTGCAAAGCTCCGCTGGGAGAGTCCTGACGATGGACTGATTCTTGATGTCGCAACCCCTCGTCGAGAAGCAGACAGAAAAACTGACCTTTGGACTACATTCAATGTGGCTCAAGAAAACCTCCTACGAGGTGGATTCCGCAACGGTTCTACGAATCGTATGGTGAGGCCGATCTCCAACATCCAAAAAGATGTGAATTTGAACACACAGCTTTGGGACTTGGCCTCTACATATAGTGAGGGCTACGCTCTCAACTAATCCTTAGAGGGAGGGGGGTATTCCCCCGTAACCTCCTCCCTCGCTTCTTTTCTTATGAAAGAAAAATATGAATTCAGGCAGCCTTTAGTTATTGATAAGGCTGGTTTGTATGTTACTGTAGCGCAAATAAAATTTTTCCTTAACAGAAGAAACGGAAAAAAGAAATTCTCTTCTGGGGATAAAGAGTTTGTTAGCTATTATAGAAATTGTTGCTTATACAATATGGTATATGATATGATGAATATGTACCCTGATTGTGCTACAATGTATTGGGATACTAGCACAAATTCGCCTGCATTGTCATTCCCTATTAAGGGAGATGTAGCTCTTGCTCTTACGAAAGCTGCTTCGGTGCTTTCTATCCCAAATGATGATGATGATCCTTACGGGATTTTCCAAAACCCATGAAAGAAAAATATTTAGATGGTGATCGCTCTGTTAAAGAGATTTTAAGAAAAAACAAAAATAACAACCGAAAAATTAAAAAAGAAGTATCTAGGACTTCTTTCGATAGTTCAACAGATACACTAGAAGATTATGATGAGTGGGATTTTTATGAAGATGTAGCTTTTGAAAAATTTAGAAATGGAAAGCGTTAAGATTTATAATAGTGCCCCGACTTACATGGTTTTTAAAAATGTAATTTCGGAAGATTTAGCTAAAGGGCTAATTAATCTTGTTGATGAGAGGGGTAGTAGATCCGAATGGTCTTATAATCCTGATTGTTTGGAATATCAGATTGCTAACCCCTTTTCTAAATTTCGTGCTCCTAATGATGAAAAAATTATAGAGCTTCTTCCTGATCTTTTTGGTTTGGGAGAAAGTTTCATGAGGCACAGTAACTGGAGTTTTGGTAATACAGTCTGTGATATAATTACGGGGCACCATGGTTTTTGGGTTTTAAAGTATGAAGAAGGTGGAGAATTTGAAGCCCATTGTGACTGGGATTCTGGACCTAACGGAATTCGCCCACCGATTGTGGCTACTGCCTGTATCCTCCTGAATGATGATTATAGAGGGGGGGAGACAGTTCTTTTCAACTCTAGGAAAGAACCAACTATAATAGGGAGGGAGAAGTTTGAAGCCCTCGTATGGGACGGCTTCACCCAGCACCGTGTTGCTGCGGTCACAGAGGGCATTAGGTACGCCCTTGTTATTCATTATACAGGTACCATTAAATGAGTTGGATTTGGGGAGAGAAGAAATCGCAAGAGAAAACTAAAATGGATTTCACGGCAAAGAATCGCCGCAGAGATTTAGTTAATCGAACTTTGAAGGTTCACTTGGAGTTGGAAATGGAGTACCCTAATAAAATAGATATTATTCAAGCTATTAGGGACACAAAAACTTCTTTTGATCTTCCTATGGGCGTTGAGTTGAAAGATGCTCACCTTGCTCATATCGAAATTATGGGAGATCCAGATGATAAATAACCTGGAAATGTCCTGGAAACCTTTTGGGCTTACTCTAACTTATGGAGAGTTTAATGAATTGGTTACATGGTATATTAACAAAAATACCTCAGATCCCCTAAATACTAAGGAGGGAACAAATTATGCCAAAAATTTATATTCCGAAAACCGCTATTCTTGGACCGACTAGAGTTCAAAGAATTGCAAAAAAACTGATTGATGAGGCTTCAGAAGATCGAAATTTAGCTTTAGATGCCCATAGATTTTTTCGAGCTATGGTAGACGAGAATCCCCAAGATTCTGCTGCTAAGACCTTGATGGTTGACACGCTTAAAGTTGCACAAGCTTCAAAAAATAATGTGGTGAAAATTCTCAATCTTGTTATTAAGATGGAGGATACAGGGACAGATAAAACAAAAGCATCTAAAGGGACTGAAAATTCTGTATTTAATGAGCTAGACACTCTGCTAAAAGATGAGTAAGAAAAAAACCTACCGTGTTGTATGTCCTGAGCTTGATTTAGTACTTTTTGTAAAAGGATACGGCTTAGTTGAAGAGGGAAAATTGTATGAAACTCTTCGGGCTAAGATTTTAAAAGAAGATAAACCAATAAAAATAGAAGATTATAAGAATTTTATTGTCAGAAAATTTTTGGTTGATGTGGATGCCTTCTTTAAATTACTAAATACGAGTGACCTAGAAGAAATGCAGGAGGCTGTGGATTCTGCTTATACTGCGATTGTAGGACTTTACCCACCTTTTGATTTAGGATTTATTTGCACAGACCTTAATACGGATACGTTCATGTCTGGTGCAGATAAGTGGCTTCTTAATCACGTTAAAGATCAGATTAAAGGAAAACTCGGCACAGGCAACACTTTAGCTATTTCTAGCATTGAGGATATTAACACTTTAGAAAATTATTTTAAAGAGAATATAATTGGACAAAGACACGCTCTTGATAGTATTATCAAGTCGGTTAAACTTATGGTAGCTGGACTGTCTAAACACTCTTCCCTCCTTTTCGTTGGGCCAACAGGTGTTGGGAAAACACAAGTGGGCAAGTTGCTAGGTGAAAACTTTACTGGTAATTTTTACAAGATTAATTGTGCTGAGTACGCTGGAGGACATGAGTATGCAAAATTGATTGGCTCTCCTCCTGGTTACGTAGGGCACAGCGAAAAGAGTCTTCTCGCTGAAAAAGCAGAGCAATCAAATAGTTGGGTATTTTTGTTTGACGAGATTGAAAAAGCACATCACAAGTTGTATGATTTTCTTTTATCCCTGCTAGATGATGGTACTTGCACTGATAATTTAGGGCAGGTATTGGACTTTAGCGAGTCTATTTTCATCTTTACGTCTAATCAAGGTATTAAGGATATTAATACAAGTCCTGTAGGGTTTGATAGAACAAATGATATGCCCAGCGAGGTAACAGAAAGTATTCTTAAAGAGTCCATTAAAAAACATTTCAGTCCTGAATTTTTAAATAGACTGGACGATATTGTAGTATTTAATTCGTTAACTAAATCGGAGGTAAGGCAAATTACTCGCCTTCAGTTAGAGGAGTTACCTATTAAATTGACCTCTTCCTTGGTTGATTTTGTTGTCAACAACGGCTATTCTACTGAGTATGGAGCACGAAATATTGCTCGTTTTATTAAAAACAATATTTCAGATAAAATTGCTGACGCTATTCTTAATAAAAGAGTTCCTAAAAAATCTGGGGACTTCTACACTCCCAGAGTTGTGAACGGTGAGGTGAGAATCATAGATACTCAAAAATATAACTCATCTTCCTCCTAACATTTGTAACCTACCCTCTATAATAAATTATGAAGATTCCTTCGCGCTCTAATATAGAGCATATTACCCCCTCTCTCTCTACAAAGGAAGTGAAAACCTTAAAGACTCTTCTTGTTCTTTACTTCTTATTTTCTTTGGTATTCGCCTCTTACCAAGGAGCTTTCCCCTTTGGTAGTTACAATGGAAAAGATACTGCTGCTGCTACGGCACCTGAGTCTGATGATTACACCGAATGGTGTTCTGAGGCTATAAATCCCCCTACAGGAAGAATTTTTTGTAAACACGGGCAACACATTGACTGGAATTGTGTTGCTCAGGCAGAAGCTCAGTACCGAAGTACCATGCATAATACTTTAGTTTACCTTTGTGATTTACAACTTAATGCAATAGCAAGTGAACATCAATGTATTAGAATTGCCAGAGAGGACTTTCTCTCCCATGGCGACGAGGTGATCCTTGCTCAAGATATTCAATCTTGCGAAAATATGAGGGCAAAGGATGAAGCAGAGTTCGAAAACTCATATGAAGCTGTAAAAAGCGCAGCAACACAAACTTACTGGAATTCCGTTAGGAAGTGCTGTGTACCTAACGGGTAAATATTTATTGGAGCGTAGCCCCTCGATCTTATATGTCGTAGAAAGGGTAATCGGTTCATGTGGGTTCGATTCCCACCGCTCCTACCAACGGAGAGTGGCGCAGCTTGGTAGCGCACCTGCTTTGGGAGCAGGGGGTCGTAGGTTCGAATCCTATCTCTCCGACCAACATCAACATCAACATTAACAAAAAAGGAATTAATTATGAATGAACTTAACGAAAAATATCTCTCTCGAATGCTAGAAGGTGCTGAACAAGGTCTCGATCAAGTTGAAATGGCTATTGAGCAGATCAATCAACAACTTACTAAAATGCAGGAGCAACGTGCAGAAATGCGCGATGCTGTAAGGGAACTTAAAGACCTTTTAGGTCTTCAAGAGGAAGCTAAGAAGCCACAACTACTTGTAGAAGAATGAAGAAAGATATCGTTTCCAGGGTACGGTATGAATTCTATGTAGCTCTAGTTTTCCCTTTTTTGCTGGTATCATCATTTCTGTTTTCTGCGAAACAGCAGGTTAGTAAGCCCGATTTTTTTTTGAAATGAATCCTACCCTATCAGTAGACTTTGTATTAAAAGATGGATCAGGGGATTCATTTACTTTACCTAAATCTCCTCACAAGCTTAATTGGATAAGTGAGCCCGACATTCGATGGGCAGAAGTTCATGATCTTCTTAGCGGTAATAATTTACACGTTTATCTAATTCACCATGACGGGTTTGATGCCACAGAGGTTATTGTTAATATTTCCAATGGGGTAGCAAATAATGGTGTATGTTATTTTCGATCACTGACTATTATTGTTGACGATCAGAAAGTAACTTATAATGGGGAACACGTTATCAGACCTAGAGGAATGTTTGCTCATAGGTTTGTAGTTGGTCCTGATGCTGAGGCTATTAGGGAGTATAAACATCTTTACAAAAGAAGGCAGCCCACCTGGGCTCCAGCCAAAGCTAAAAAAGATATTAACAAGTACCTCAGCAGAGAAAAAGATTCGTTTGGCCCGTATAAACCTTTTTGGAATAACTTTCATTCTTTGTCTGATTCTCATGGTGGAGCAGGTATTGCTCCCTACTCTAACTGGTTGGGCTCGTCTGAAGGTTATAAACTTCGTGCATTAGAATTCTATGGGGAAGTTTGCAGAACCCCGATAGCCTGTTTTTCTAAAGAGGGAATACCCAAACGTCTGGACGAGAAATACTGGTTGGGAAGAACTCCAAAAGATGAATTGCCTCAGTACAATTTTCCTAATGATTATACTGGATGGTGCCCGTATGAAGATTGGTTGCTCAAGTATGAGGCTCATGACTACACTCACCTGTGGAGAACAATTCGTGCAGCATCTGAATTAGCTCCAAGGAATCCTTTTGCTCGTAGATTTCTTCAGTGGGTATGGCATGATTGTAAACTTTGGCTACAAGGCAATGTAGGAGATCAGGCAAACAATTCTCTTTTTTGGTCCCTAGATAAATTAATAAAAACTACAGAACCTAATCAAACCGCTTGGTGGGCAGGAAGAGGATACTATCATGTTATTCGTTGCTTCCTTGCGACCAGAGCATATTTACCCAGGAGGGAGGTAAATTACTACAATAACTTATTTTCAGAATCTCTCCTCTATGTGGCTAACGATTATGGGGTTTGCTTTGGAAAAACTTCTGGGTGGAATCAAGGGGTTTGGAACTATTTTGGTAATGTGCAGGTATCCAGAGGGTTTGAGACTCAGCTTCTAGCAACGGTTTACGCTCCCCTAGGGTTGAATACACTATTGAATAAGTATCAAAACACATTCCCTGAGGAAGTTCCTAATTGGTTTGAAGCTAATGATCCTTCCAACGGGTATAAAGAAGAAATGTATCGCCCATATAGAGCACTTTACAAAATGAGAATTAGTGGTTACCCTGATGCCGCTGCTTTAATAAAAGCAAGTGAATCTAGAGGTATTAACGGAGCTTCCCAAGATCTTGATTGCCATCAACCAAGATCTTATTACTCCGACTTGTAAAATACGGCCCTGTACCAGAATTGGCATATGGATCCGACTTAAAATCGGAGGTTTGGTGGGTTCGACTCCCCCCAGGGCTACCACTCAATGTTATTCTTCTAGAATACTTTTTTCCAAGTTAGAAAAACCAGTAAGCACCCATAGCCTATATACTAACCAGGGGGCAATTTTATACTTTAGGAGATTTAAAATGAAAAAATCCAATAATAGATTTATGACTGAAAAAAATTATATGTGGTTGGCGATAGCACTTTTAACTGCTTTCCAGTTTGGTGTAATTCCAAGTCCCCATAAAAGTTTTGGGAAAAGAGATCATAGAGATAGATCAGCTATACTTGATAAAAGATCTGAAAGTGGGGCTAGAAGGCATATGAAGTCCTATTGGGGAGATGAGAGGAAAAAGAAGGATCGAAAAAAAGAAGCTCCTCAAAAAATTTACAATAAATAATGTTCTATGATACCTCTTTTTTTCCTTTTGCAAAGAAGCTAGAAAGTAATTGGGTTACAATCCTGGATGAATTCGATAAATTAGACGAAGGGATTATCCCATACCTTGAACGCGACTTGTACGAAGGGAATTGGGAGGTATTCCCTTTTTTATTCTTTGGTGAGCAGGATGAGACTCGTTGTAGATTATGTCCAAAAACTTGGGACATTATTAAAGATATCCCTGGAATAAAAACAGGAGCTTTCTCCATCTTACGAGCAGGGACTGAAATCCTCCCCCACACAGGTTTTACAAGTAAAGTATTAAGATCCCATTTAGGACTCATAATCCCTTCTGACTGCGCTATGATAGTAGGAGGCGAGCGATATAGCTGGAGAGAAGGGGAGTGTGTTATTTTTGATGACACTGTAGAGCATTCAGCCTATAATAGAAGCAACAAGGACCGAGCAGTATTATTAATAGATGTTGAACGACCTAAAAAAATACCTAAAAAGTCAAGTAATTCTATGGACCGAGATATGGAATGAAGATCGTAAAACAGATGCAGGCAACAGTTTAAGAGTAATAGCAGAAGCAAAGATAACTGTTTATAAAGAGCTACTTGTGGAGTTAGAAAAATATGAACATTGATAGTGACGGGACGTTTGAAAGTCTAGGGTATGATGTGGGGGAAGTTGTTCAAAAAAAACAGGTGGCTTATGGAGATTCGTTTGGAAAAAGTGGAGAATGCCTTAGGCAAATGTACCCAAACGGCATTCAGCCTGAGCAATATGATGATCTTCTGACTATTGCCCGAATTCTAGACAAACTATTTCGTATAGCTAATAACCCTGATGCTTTTGAGGAAAATCCTTATCAAGATATTTGTGGGTATAGTTTACTAGGAATAAATAGACATACGAAAAACACGGAATAATTAGTCATGAATTTTTTATTAACCCCCCTGTGTGCTTTTTCCCTTCTCTTCTCTCACCCCCAACAAGAGATTGAGCCTGAACTTCATTCTGTACGGCATGAAGTAGTTGTTCCTGGGGACGGTTGGGAGAACACAAGGGTCAGTGTTCCTTCCTTTAACTTTAACTTAGGGACTCTCGTAGGTTATAAGTTGCAAGCTGGTTTGGAGGTTAAATGGTATCTTCAAATGGAAAATCTCTCTGAAGACGATAGCTCTTTTGTTTATGGGGTTATGAGTTGGAATCCTTATCAGAATGGATCTCATTACCCTTTTCCTAATGAGGTTGGAGGAGCAGGATCCTCCTGGTGGAAAATGCGTGTGAAAATGCAAAATGAAACTGCATCCCCTACCAGTGAAACTTATAATAAAAAAGAAGCCCCTGTCCTATACGCAATTAACTCAGAGGGGAGTAGACTTGCTGCTCCATTTGATGGAGTGATTGATTTCCAGGGACCAAGCGCACTAAATACTATTGTGCTACAAGAGTTAACCTTTAAAGGAAATAACTATGTTACAGAGTTTAACTTAGGGAACCTAGTAAACAACCCTGTAGTTGTGGAGGTTTACTACTCTAGAATTCAGAAGTGGATGCTTGGGTTCCAACACGCATTCATTAATGTTGGGTCTGACGTTCATTCTGTGGTTGCTATAGAATATTTCTATGAAATATAGCGGATTAGGCTTGCATCCTGTCGATAGTATGGTAAAATAGGGGCATGAAGAACGAAGCACTATTGGTTGGCGACCGAGTTGAGGTCTACCGCAACCTACACAAGAACTGCTTTTCCATTCGCAAGAATGGACGAGTGGTGGACTATCGCTACGATGATGAGATGCTGACGCTGGTGGATGTAAAGTTCGCTGTGCAACCTGCTGGTCGAGCGAAGGTTCTTCGTGAACGCAAGAAAAATGTTCATGCTTTCGTTCGTGGGACTGTAGCTGAGAACACGGGCTTGGCCCATCAGCAGTTGGTAAGCTACAACCCCTACGAGATGGATTCTTTTTTTACTACTTTCGGGGGTAACAAAACCCCTATTAAAACTGCCCGAAAAGCCTCCCTGTCGCATGGGAAAGTTTATGCCTCAGTTTAACCAACAACCTCTCGATCAGAGAACTACCGATATTCTTGAATGGACAGACCGATGATTAACGAAACACTATTTAATACAGAGTACTACAGCGATTTGCGTGAGCAAATGGTCCTGGAGCTTACAGCAGGTGAGCTGGATCAACCCGAACACATTTTACGAGTTCTGCTGGAGGATTTTATTATGCATATGATTGATAATATGGAAGATGAAGATTTGCAGGATCTTTATGATAACATGAAGGTAGCAAAGAACAAAGAAAAGTTTTCGTAAACCCGTGATTAAGAGGGAAAGCTTATGTCCGACTATAAAAAAGAGATGAGAATGAATAAACTAACTTTGGAAAATATTGACGCAGCCTCATACGCAGACGCAGCCGCATACGCAGCCGCAGACGCAACCGCAGCCGCACACGCAGCCTTAGAGGCATACAACGCAGCCGCACACGCAGCCGCAGATGCGTACGCAGCCAGAGCCGCATACGCAGACGCAGCCACAGCCAGAGCCGCAAGCGAAGAGGCAGTCGAAGCCGCAGCCGACGCAGCCAGAGCCGCAACCTCATACGCAGACGCAGCCACAGCCGAAGCCCAAGCCGCAGCCGCAGCCGCACACGCAGCCGCAGCCACAGCCGAAGCCCAAGCCGCAGCCGCACACGCAGCCTTAGAGGCATACAACGCAGCCGCATACGACGTACACGCAGCCGCAGCCGCAGCCGCAGCGCAAGCTCATCATGATACAATTTTTGGAACTGGAGAAGAGGAATAATTATGAAACTTGAAATGACTGACAAGTGGGTTCACCGAGCCCTGATCGCGTTCTTAGGCTTTGGTGCCTGTTCTTACGGGTGCATGTTTGTCACCTACGTCTTGTGGTTCATGGGAGTAATTGAGGGGCAGTAATGGGATTCTTTAGCTGGAACTGTAAAGGATGTGAAGAGAGCATTAAAGCTCCGTATGATATTCCTGAAAATATCAAGTGGCAGAACGATTGTGTAGTAATAATGGAGGATGAATCTTTTGTTACAGGCTGCTATGATGGGTATGGTCGTATAGATGACTTTGAGATAATGGAGGAGAGTGAACCTTCCCTGTGGCACAAAAGGTGTTGGGAGAAGGCTGGTAAGCCAAAATATACTGGTGCTTCCAACCATGCAGCCGATCAAGGATTCTTTTACGATTACCCAACTAAGGCAAACATGCCTATTTCTGAATACGAACCTTTTACTCAGGAAGAACTCTCTGCTAGAGATACTTATGAAAAGCACCCATAGCTCAAGATGAATAAAGAAATCACTGTACAATTAACGCTTGAATGGACTTTCAATCAAAGAGATTGGAGCGACGAACAAAAACACATTGAAGAACTAAAAAAGGAGCCAAAAGTAACTTTGGGGTATGATTTAATCCATTCCCTTTTTATGTTAAATGATCTCGACTACCCCGCTATCACAAAATGTAAAGTAGTAGCACATGAATAGTAATCAATTTCAACTAATTGAGAAGAAGTATGGGAAACTAATTCACAAAATCGGTCATTGGATCTCAGGAGATAATGCAATTTCTGGACATGAGGACAATACCCAGGACATTTGGATTGCAGCGATTGGAGCTATTCGGGGTTATGAGAAGAAAGAGAACTTAACTTTTGACCAGTTCTGGGGTAGCAAAGGGTTTGACAAGTATCTTAAGACTTGCCTGTGGAATGTTAAAAACAGTAAGGGTGCGAAGATTACTAAGAAATACCCTATTACAAAAGGCACTGTGGATGTTGTGGGAAATGAGGAAGTTCTACAACGGGAGGATACTTCCGTAATATCCCCAGAGACAGAACTATTTTTGGAGGAGGTACATGAAATGCTAACGAAGGATGAATCTCAGGTAATTAAATCTATCTTAGATGACCCCAAGTACATTAAACCTTCTGGGAAAGTTAACGTGAACGCTCTAGCTAAGAAAATGGGAATGACTTGGAACGAGGTCCACATTATAGTGGGTCAGATTGGAACCAAAATAGAAAACGAACTTTAAGACATATGAAAACTATTTACACGAAAAAAGAGAGAAGAGAAGAACTACAAAATAAATTGGACCGTATGGAAGCTGCTCATACTAAAAAGTTCAGTCAACATATTGGCAGCGAAGGTGCATATAGAGATTCATGTAAAGCTAATCACTTGGTTTACTTGGAACTGTTTAAATTGTGTGAGGAGCTTGGAGATCCTATCCCCGTAAGAAGTTAAAAAGAATTATGAAAATTTACATTAGTGGAGCAATCACAGGGCTTGAGGAGAAAGAGTATAGAAAAGCATTTTCGGATGCTTGTGTGTACTTGACAAGCAAGGGACATAAGTATGTGGATCCCAGCCAATTAGGGAAACCAGAACACCGTTCCTGGCACTATTATATGAAGGAGGCAATTCCTTTGTTATGCAAGTGCGATGCTATCTATATGTTGGAGGGCTGGTACAAGAGCAGGGGCGCACAATTAGAACACACGATTGCAAAAGCCTTAGATATGCCTGTATTTGAAGAATCCAGGGAAGTAAACTTAGACAAAGGAGGATATGGAAAATAAAATGCCTAATAAAAAAGACAAAACCGCAACCAAGAAGATTTGGAGGGTGCTAACAGGTAAGTAACTATCATGGGTTTTTTTTCAAGACTAATTTACGCTACACTTGTCCCTAAAGAAGTTAGGGATGCTACTATGATTGACGAACTAAAAAAATTAAACGCACAAAAGAAAAAGGAGAAAAAAAAGAAATGAAAAACATATTTACTAGATTTTCTAAAGATTACGAAACCTTTTCTTTGCTCTTTGCTTCCTTCATGTTATTTGTTATTTTTAACACACTGCTTTTTTCCTCCTGGGGATTTGTTTCCCCTCCACAAGTTTCGGGGAGCCCAGGAGACAATATCAGGAGGCTTTCTTCCTATAAAGGAAGCCATTACGCAGGGTTCGCTGAATTTAGGGTTAACGAATTTGAGTTTGATTCTTTTGGTCAAGTGCAACTAAAAGGAGAGCCTTACGATATTCTTCTTAATGTAACTAAGATTACCCGTGCCTATCGTCTAGAGAGTGGTAGTGTTAATAAGAAAACATTTTATTCTACTCTCGTTTTTGTAGATTTCCAGAAAGAACCTTTGCTACTTCGCCAGTCTTACAAAGATGTGAGTAGCTCTATTAGAAAAAGTATGGAGTATTTGGCGAATGACTAGGAGAGGGGAGGTTAGTGCTAAGTTGATTATTAAGTGCCTGCTTGCCGTTTTGGCAGGGATGGGGGCTACATATCTTCTTATTAAATGGACGTTTTCCAATATATAAAATTGAAGAATATAATCAAAACAATATAATACTTCGGGGAAAAGAGATAAGGGTAAACACAATGCTAAAAAATACAATAAGAAACTTACTGTTCTTGATTGGGATAGGAATATTAGGAGTAAGCTGTAGTCAAAATAGCGCACCCTCAGATGATGATGGTGGTGGGGATGATCCTCCCCGACCTCCTGTGTACGATCACGACGAAGAGGAACCGAATGATGAACTCTTTGATGCTCAATTTATTGCAGTCCTTCCTAACTTCGCTGGCCCCGAAGTAATTCTAGGAGAGCATTGGATTCCTTATGACCCAGACTGTTATCAGTTTTGGCTTGACCCAAGTATGTCACACCCTTCTATTCATGTTAGCATTAATTTACTAACAGACTCTATTCTTTCACCCAAAATTAAACTTTGGCAAACCACATATGATTCGGTAGGCAACCCTGACGGACATATCCTTAGAGGTACTTGGGTGGGACAAGATGGGCATTTATTTATTGACGCTTTTGAAGTTGAATATGGAGGTCTTCTTGTTGATAACGACCTGATTATTGAACTTATCCCATGGGGTGGCATCGCAGACCTAGAATTACTCGATGATGAATACTTACTAGAATTTTGGAGCAACTAATGTGCTATAGACCATTACCCGATAGCCTAACAATCAAAAAGTCAAGAATAGAGGGATTAGGACTGTTCGCAAAAGAATTTATTAAAAAAGAAACAGAACTAGGAATCTCCCATTACTACTTTGAAGATGATTTGATTAGAACTCCACTAGGAGGGTTTTATAACCACTCAGATGCACCAAATTGCTACTCTAAAACAAAAGTTACCGAGACAGGAATAGATGAGGTAATCCTAATCACAGGAAGAGATATTCAAGCAGGAGAAGAGATTACAACCTACTATATCATACAACCACTACCACTACCTAATCATGACAAAAAACACGCCATTTCAAAATGACCTGCTTGTGCAATACGCAGGAATGCCCAGAGGAATTTGGAATCTTATCTGTACCAAACGTGACCTGACAATGTATGTCAAACAAGGAATAAAACCAAATAGGTACTGGAAGGTAACGGATGTTAAGAAGTATTTCGGCATCACCGGAACAGGCGAAACGCTACTGGAAAATTTTATGAAAGTGTTTCTCCAGTACGTTACTCTATTTGACCGAGACCCCACATTACTTTGGCAAGTCCATGATGAGGATGGGGAAGTACGCCTAGAGCCCAATTCTTAAAGTAATGTATGAAGATTTTAAAATAAAAAGTATAGTACTTAAACAATTCATCTGTACCAAACGTGATGTGGAGCTGCAAGATCAGAATCTATCTCTTTTTCGGCAGACAAAGAAACTACTATATGAAGAATTCCCAGACCATGAAGATACTGATCTAGAAGAACAATACAAATGGATAGTAATAGCTACGAAAGATAGTGAAGTGGTGGGAGTAATAACAGCTAATAAGTATATCCCTAAGAAAGCACTATTATGTGATATCGTAGTAAAGAAAAGCTATAGATCCAAAGGTATAGGTATAAAACTATTAAAGGGTATGGGAATAGAATTGAGGAGAGAAGGGTATACACACCTGTTAGGATTTACACCTAAAAAGTCAAAAGATGCACTTAGTACATATAAGAGGGTTCATACAAAACAAGAAGAGATGATTGTTACTACTAGTGAACTGGATATTAGTATTGCACATATAGAACAGCTAGAAATGAGATTGATAAGTAGGGAGGATAGGAGGAAAAAGAGGTTGGAAAGGGATAGTAAGGGAGTAACAACCAAAAAGTCAAATTAGAACAAAGTTTTCACTTTTTTTCTTGAAACTAAACCAAAAAGTCAAATCATTTAGAATTGAGTAACAAATAAGTCAATGTACAACCAAAAAGTCAAATTAGACTAAATTGAAATTACTGATTTGCTTGACCCAAAAATAGTAAAAAAACAAATTCAAACACCCGTTTGAAATTAGCTCCGAGCTTTTTTCAGATTTTGCATGGAATTGGGGGTCAAAACTAAATAATTCCAATTCCGATTTTTTTTCCAAAAACCTCATTTTTGACCCCGTAAGAAAGGATTCTCTGAAGTGAAATACTAACTTTTTCCATTTTCAAAAAACCACCTAAATTTATGCTCAAAACTAAATAACAATAATCCAAAGCTGCGCCTGAAGAGGTACTAAAATACCCTCCAAACTAATCCAAGTTTGGAGGGTATTTCTATTTATACTCTTTTCTACTCTGATTCTTCTTTCATGGGAACATAAAATCCATCTGAGGTAGTACATTCCCAACCAGTGTAAACAACCAATTGCCCGTCAAGATCTTTCCCTATTTCCATTTCGGGGAAGATCTCTAACATTATTCGCATAATATCGTCAAAGTGATAAGGTCCTAACCTCTTATCCTTGTCATCATCTGAGGGTGCGCTATATAAAAAAGACAAAACCGCAACATCGAGCCTATCCGCTGCCATTTCTTTACGCTTCTTTTCTAGACTTTCCTTTGCCATTTTTTTACGCTTCTTCCAAGCGTTGCTTTCGGGTTCTTTATCCATTTCAATTCATTAGTGTGAGAGAAACCTAACTGTTTTCGATACGCTCCAACATAATCCACAAGCTGCACAGCTTGCGGACTTTTCAGTTTGTTCCGGGCAGACAAAAGACTTGCCCTCGAATGATTCTTCGGCTGCGTAGAGATTAGATCCAGTGTACTCTTTTGAGCGGGAATAGCGAATTACGCAACGCTCCGAGAATTTTCTATTTAGCTCCTGGATTGCTTTTCCGATTCGGCTTTCTTCTTCTCTACCAGTGTATCCAAACAAACATAGGGAAGAATACTTCCAAAGCATCTCATCCCAGAAATTCACATAATCCACGCTATAGAAATCACCTAGAACGTGGAGCCTAATTACAATCCCTTGCGGGTGCTTTTTCATTAGGGCTGCAATTTCAATTTCCAGCTTATCGGTTAGCCCGTTAGTAGAAAACCTATGGGCGAAAGGCATGTTATTACCGTAACAATCTTCCCAATGATGGCAAGAAGGGGGACACGTTTCCCTTTCAATCAAAGTGAGAGAGAATAGCTTTTTCCCCCTCCATTTCTTAGATGTAATCTTGAAACCAAGCTTCTTATTATTAGAGCCTTGCTTCAAGATTGTATTTCCATCCACGGATCGGATGGATTTCTGAAACCGTGTAGATACTTTCATTAGGGTAGCATACCACACTCACGGCCAAAATGGGGGACTAATCCGAGAAAAGTTCAGAAAGTAGTTGTCGTAAGTGCTTGTCCTGTATAGACTTAGGGCCCCGGCCCCGGCGATTTTTGTAAAATCTATGTAAAAAGCCCCCGCTGTTACCAGCAGGGGCCTAATATATAAATAGTTATAGAGGTGGAGAGGCTAGAGTAGCGGGACTCACTTTATTACCCGCACCCCATGACAAGCTTCTACGGTGCTTGCAACCTATGAAACTGTAGTTCATTTCATGAGGCGTTACCTGTGTTTGGGTTCTCTGTCACATTAGACCGTCTTAGGGGTCTCCCCCTTCTCCCTTGTACAGTTATCCGAGGATACCCTCCAGTTACCGAGGGCATTACCTGATACTCTACTCCAGAGGTTTGCAACCCTCTGAAGTCTCTCCGTGTTTTCAATGTGCTGGTGGAGGTGCAGGGAATCGAACCCTGGTCCTAACTAGTTCCCCATGGGGTCTTAGCTAGTCGAACACCATATCACCCCCGAAGGGTGCCCCTTTTCCCGTAGGGGCCACACGCTTTCTTTTTAGTCGGTCAGGGGCTACCGTCCCGACTCAGAAGCCTAGAATCCTTGCGTAGCAAGATATGCCCTTGCATGACCTATATGCCGCTCACCCTTGCCGTTGTGTTCGAAGGGAAGCGCACGCCGTAGAGATTTGTACGCTTCTAACGCATGATCTGCGGCTTCCATGTTATCAGTTCCTGAGCGGTAGAGTTCTGCGTAGAGTTCTCCAACTTCAATACTTAGAGTATGGATTTTAGCTAGGAGGGTGGGTTGAGAAATGTTTTGTGTCTTATTCATTGGATTTTAGCTAGGAGGGTGGGTTGAGAAATGTTTTGTGTCTTATTCATGGGTGCATTCTACCTCATACTCAGAAAGATGTTCTTTCTTGTAATCTTCCCAGTCCTCCGCATGACTGGCGGGGTTATCTTCGGAATGATAACCAGCAGAGAATCCAGACGCGAAAGCATCTTCTAGAAGAGTCCGCATTGCCCTAAATGTGACCCTGAGAAGTTGTTTAGTACTACCTGAAGTGTGTGTCTTATTCATGGGTGCATTCTACCTCAGAGGGGAGGATTTGTCAAAGGGTTTCCGTGATATTCCAGAGATAAAGGCTTCTCACAGCGAGGCCCTTAGGCCCAAACCGTAGCCTAGCTCTTTTGTGACGCATAACCCGATAGTGGGCGATTCTTTCTTCTAAGATCCTGCCGCTGGTTCCCCAACCCTCAGCAGGGGTTAGGCTGAAATGCCAGACGGTGCGTAGTGTGTCTCTTCTGCTCATGTTCTCCAGTATATCATACTATCGGCAGGATGCAAGCCCCAGCAGAGGGGTATTTAGCTTTTCTTGCAATCCTAAGTGCTTGTCCTGTATAGACTTAGGGCCTCGGCCCCGGCGATTTTTGTAAAATCTATGTAAAAAGCCCCCGCTGTTACCAGCAGGGGCCTAATATATAAATAGTTATAGAAAAAGAGAAGAGGGGGGCGTGGCCTATAACCCAGCACCACGCCCCCAAGGGCAACCCTGTTACGCACCCATGTAGCGGTGATTTAGCCCGTTACGGGTAACAAACTGGCGGGAGTTTTTATAGGCTCGATTCCACCTAGACTTAGCACCCGATAGCGTACCCGTATAGGTATTTTGCCTGGTTTTTAGATCAAAAATTGTATAGACAGCATTAGCCGCGCTGCCATTTCCTACGCGAATCATGACGGCCTTAGAATTGGAGCGGACGATCTGGGTAATGTTATTCAGCATAATTTTTTGTTTTTTGTTAGAGTAGAGTTTGGGTTGAGAGGGGGAGCGTATACTCCCCCAGTGGAAATGTCATGCCTCGATTGATTTATCAGGGCTATTTTTGAGGCTTTCTTGGATTAGGGTATCAATTTTTTGGTCTAGTTCTTCAAGGTCAGATTGTGCGGAGGCTTCTGTGATTTCTGCGGACTGGATCAAGAGATTGATATTTTCGATCCACGCCTCATGTTTCTCGATTCGTGCTATTCCAGATTGTGGACCGCTACCCAGGATCTTCTTAGCTTCCCGAAGATCCTTTTGGATTTCTTCCCGCTCATTCATTAGAGCGGTAACTTCTGGGTTATCCAGGGCTCCTTTTTTTGCTTGCTTTAGCTTTAGACGCTTCAAACGATTCTCAGTTTCAGCGATGATTTCAGCAGGCGTGCGGTGTTTTCTTGTTTCTTTCATGGGGATAGTATATCACAGGGATAGGCGGGTGTCAATGGAGAGGGTGCTATCAGTATGTAAAAGGTTATTCGTCAGAAACTCCGAAGACGGAATCCTGGCAGGATTGGCACATTCCAGAGATGGTGTACTCCTTCTCGGAGAGAGCATCACGGAAGGAGGTAGCGTTACCGCTACAGGTAACACAAGAAGCCTCCGCCACAGCACCGATACGGGAAACACCCGTAAGTTTGGAGAGCATAGCCTCCACATCGGAGTTCTTGAAGGTAGCGGAAAGGCTGTAGGGGGCGGTGTTCTGATCGTCTTTCATGTTCTCCAGTATATCATATTATCGGCAGGATACCAGCCCCAGGAGAGGGGTATTTAGCTTTTCTTGCGGTCGTAAGTGCTTGTCCTGTATAGACTTAGGGCCTCGGCGCCGGGGCTTTGTGTAAAATCTGTGTAAAAAGCCTCCCCAAAATTTTTCAAGCCTAATCTTCAGAAAGATCCCAAACTTCGTACTCTTGCAAATAAGCTTGCTCCGTATCAAGCTCTAGGATCTTCATGATAGCGGCATGGATGAGGGGATTTTGTTTCTGCCACTGAGCGGCATACTCATCATTCATCCATGCCACGCCTTGCTCTAGGTCAAGTTGGTAAGCCGTTGAAAGCTCGTCTTGGATATCTCGTAAATTCATACTAAGCCTCTTGGTGCTTATCAGGGAAGGAATCGAAATCAGGCTCATCATTGAACCCACACAGGAACAGCGCACGCTCCCAATCAGCGCACTCGACAGCCTTGATGAGATCGCCAAGCTTGCGAATAGAGATGTAGCCAACCACATCTTGAGGAATGACCACAAAATGACAGTTGAACCTATCATTAGGCTTGTAGGAACTGTGCGACTCATCGTACATGATAGCCACTTCCATAGTCTTGGTGAAATCGGCCTCACCATCAAAGGGCAGGCTGTAGTTGTCGCAGTAGTGACCAGCACCAAGACCGAGGGAGAGGATGAAACGGTTATCGGTGCGAACGTGAAGGTTGCGACCGCCAAGGATTTTCATTGCAGTGTTCATATGTGTATTACGCCCTTACTTTAGTAGCTTTACAACCTTCTTCCAGTATTTTTCCGTAGCTTTTTTGGTGTGCCCCTTAGGGCCTCCATTGTGCATTCTGGCGCACTTCTCAGCATTGAACTTCTTAGGGTTGGTCCATGCCTCCCTAGCGTACCGCTTCATGTATGCATCTACGATGCGCTTTGCATAAGCCCTGCGGAAGCAGTCCTTGTAAGTGCCCCCGATCCCACTGCGCTCTGTAGCGTCCTGCCAGTAGGGTTTCCAGATTTGCAGGCAGCCTATGGCCTTACCATTATCACCCACGGCATCGTCACGCCCACTAGACTCTACTTGAATCAGAGCAGTCAGTAGCTTTTCCTGCTGAGGGGTATAGGTTTGTGCCCAGCAAGGAGTAGCGAGTAGGATCGTAGCAAGTAGGGTTTTCATGTTTTCTTTATCGTTTGTTATTTGCTCTAAGAGCTTCGAGATCAATATTTGCTGATCTGGCTGCGTTGTATGCGTCTCTGGCTGCGGCTGCGAATGCGGATTTGGATTCATTTGCGGCTGCAAGTCTGGCTGCGGCTTCGACTGCCTCATCGGCTGCGGTCATGTATGCGGATTCTGAACCATGTCGAGAGTATGCGTACGCGAATAAGGCTGCGTTTGCCTTTTCGGCTGCGGCTGTGAATGCGGATTTGGCTGCGGCTGCGTCTGCGGATTTGGCTGCGGCTGCGTCTGCGGATTTGGCTGCGGCTGCGTCTGCTGCGGCTGCGTCTGCTGCGGCTGCGTCTCCTGGCGCGTATGCGGCTGTGGTTTCTTCTTGAGTGCTGTCTCTGAGGCAGTCGAAGCCGCACACGCAGCGGCTGCTAATTGTCTCGATCAGGTCCTGATCGAGACGGCGCTGGTCCTCCAGCCGTGTAATTCGGGCGTATGCGTCTCGTATCGCTGATCCGGCTACGGTGTATGCGTCTCTGGCTGCT
>Ga0181372_1000005_pt1 | contig 60762 bp, 64 predicted proteins | sample LowvirmetaG_5_FD_130161 | JGI IMG/M metagenome (GOLD analysis project Ga0181372, IMG submission 130161) | Marine viral communities from the Subarctic Pacific Ocean - Lowphox_08 viral metaG | ecosystem: Environmental > Aquatic > Marine > Oceanic | place: Subarctic Pacific Ocean | collected...
GTTCCAATTTCAATGCCTCCGGGTGCCGCAAAACGAGTGCGAATTACTGTCCTATTGGTTGTGCCGGTCAAGTAACCAATTGAATACTCTCCAGGATATCCTGAGCCACGTGGCCACGGACTACCGCCAGAAAGAAAATTGAAGTGGGCCCACCTTACATTGGCGAAAGCGTGACTACGACGGATATCCAACAAAGTGCGGACGCTAGTTGGTCCGCGCGCGGGCTGAAGCTTATTTCTTACGCGTGCTGGGCCAATGTTTTCAAAAATACGCGGAGGTAGTGTTGGCTGTTGCTCAATAAACTGGCGAGGATTGGATGAGGCGCCAAAAGTGCTTACTACCTGATAGTTTTGCTCATAGTTGCCGAGAATGGTTGAGCCAGTGGTGTGTTTAATATTCCTAATGTTAACTGGACGCTTCGCAGTAAAGTCTCTGTAATAGACTGCTTTTTCGGCAGTATTTAAAGGATATGGGTTTCCTGGCGGTAAGCTTGCGGTTGGGGTGGGATAGTCCGGGCCCACCATCGCAATTGCGCCAGAATCCTCAATTGTGCGTGTGGTATCCACACAAACACCTATAAGAATTTTCCATGCTTCTGGGCGATTTTGCCATGTATTAAGACCTGCGGCTCTTGCGAGTGATGTTTGATTTGCAAGCAGCACTTGGCCTAAACCATTTTTGAAAGCGGCAGGAGCAGTGATAGAACCTCCAGCAAGCGAAAGTGTTATATTAGTATTTCCTTGAGGGCCTGTTTTTTTGTTTTCTAAATTAATATAAAATGTTGGTGTGGCGCCGCCGGCACCGAGTGTTCTAACGGAAACATTAGCTGCGATGTTAAATGTCGAACCAAGAGCGTTTATTGTATCCCTAATAGCATTAGTTGTAGTTGTGATGTTGCCGGCAGTCCGTTTAATGTGTGTACCAACCGAAGGGCTATTCTTAAATACAAAAGTTTTTGATGAAGATCCATCGTTTAATGTGATCTCATCATTTTCAGCCGGCACAGAAAGTATCGTTAATTGGGCATTAGCTGCCTTTGCCGCATTTTTAACTCTGTTAATAGGAATATGTCGCGATTGATGTCCACCAACAGCGTAATTGGTAAACGGGCCTTGCATAGGAATATCCATATCGGGTCCGTAAACGTCATTATGCAAGTTTGTGATGGTTATATTTCCAGAAGTGACTGTTCCTATCTGAGATTGATAGCCTGCTTTAACTTTAGTTCCAACCTCGACAATATTAAACGGGAAGGCTATCGAAGATTTTACGTTCTTGTAACCCGCGCCAGACTCATAATCGCGGCCATGAAGCACCTTCGTATATCTTTTAACCTTTTTCCAGGCCGGCTTTGGATCAAGATCGATAGGTGTGCGATTTAAGTCTGAAGCAAACGCTAGCAGAACATTCTTGGGAACAAACCGACCCCCTGTTTTATCAATAGGCCCAGCGGGAGATAAGGCATTATAAGTAAACTGAATATTCTTACCTGGGGCAAAGTTAACACCACCGTGTAACAACGAGGAGCTAACAAACGGATCTTGAACATTAAGCTTATAGAGCTTCTGAAAGTTCCGCTGGCTATAATATTGAGAAACATAGCGGGCACCAGCGCGGGTCTGGAGGGTGGGTAGCGAACGACTCAGATATGGTTCCGTAATGGAAACTTTTCTGATGTTTTCTCGCTGTGTATTTACAGTGGCGTTATCTATCTTAATTGGAAGCTTTGTGCGGTTTGCACGGTTCTCCCAATAAGGCAAATGAACTTGTTCATTTCTAGGACTAGAGGGCAATGGACTGTGGCCTAATTCCCAATCATACGTTGCCTCGGTGATGCCCTTAATTGCACTTTCTATAATAGGCTCTTGAAATTCTAGAGTCGGAAACTTAGTTTGGTATTTATCTCTCTCAAGTACATGGGGCTCGATCATATTCATTGTATCGGGAATAAAATCAGCTGATGCCGGTACTAACTGCGATATGATTACCGAAAGAGCATCATCAAACCACTTGTAATAGTCTACAAACTTTTCAACATTGGATGTCTTTGTCACTCTTCTGAAGAATATTTCTTTTAGCTTTTCTAGCGATTTATAGCGATCGCGATATCGATTAACGGGCTCGCCGATTACATTGTTAAAGTCTATCACCCCGGCAAAAAACTTAAGCATCTCGTCCGAAATGGCACTATACATGCTCTTTTCAAGCGTAAACAAGTAGCTGGGGACGGTTCTCTTTACATCAAAGACTTTATCGTCTTCATCTAAAATGTTAATCATCTCATCAGAAACAACTTGTTCTGGGTCAACAAACTGGAACGTATTAACAAGTTTTCTTTCAACTACTTTTGTCGATGAGGTTATAAACCCATATCCATAGCCAGTGTGCTGATAGCCACTTATCTTCCCTAACCAGCTAAAGTTATTTCTTGTTGTGGCAGAACCCGAACTATAATCAATCGCATAAAAATTACCGGCAGTGTCTGAGGTTGAAATTTTCTCAAAATCCCAATTTAATGCTAAGGTATTTAAGTTTAACAGATCGTAATTTCTACCAGCTGCTTGAAGTGGCGACACGTTTCGATAAGATCCACTTATGCCACTATTAAAAATATTTTTAGAGTGCTGTGAAAGCGTGTAATCATCTAAGTATTTCGTCCAGTATTTAACGTTTGAAAACAAGACATCTGATTTCTGTGATATTGTGCCTGTAATATTTTGCCTGTGGGCACCTGCGTAGATTCTTTTTGGAGATTGTAGTAATCTCTGGCCAGCAACTCTGCTAATAGAGCTAGAAACTTCGAAACTATTTACAACAGTCCCTAGAACACTATTGGTACCTTTGAAAATTACATCATAGGCACGACCAGCAGTAGAGCCAGAAACTAAGCCCGCCAAGGGATAGCTTTGAGGCTTAATTCGTACAGAAAAGTTCCAATCATTATTATTGTAAACTCCAAAAAACACACTACTAGTCAGGGTGGGTACCGGGAACGGTGACCTAGATGAAGTTAAAACAAATTTTACATTTTTAGATTTTTCTTTTTCTCTGACCGCAAATATTTGAAAGTTAGCATAATCGTGCCCTTTAGTTCCAGAAACATATGTCGTGCACGTTCCGGCGCGCATGCGTGCGCTACCGGTGTTGACTGTGTAGACTCCAAACAGCGAGGAGCTAAAAAATGTTCTATTAATGACATCGTAAGATGGTATGAAAAAAGGAAAGGTCACTGAAGCCTCAAGAGTGGCTCCGTGCGAATCTTCGACCCCAGCGATACTGCTACCAAAACTTCCTGAAATATATCCACTACTATCTGAATTTGTCGGATCCTGTTTCTGGTAAAGGACAGCTCCAAGGCTATATTTGTTATTAGTGCTTAAAAACTTTTTGGGAACCTGTCGTTGTTTTAGATTGTTGTCTAGCTCATAAGTAGCATGAGTGGAGTATTGACGATTATGAATAAACGATTCATCAATATTAAAACATCTAAAAACATTTCTAATGGCTTTCCCGGTTCCTTTAGACTTAAAGATATTAGCCAAGTTATTGTATAGATTTACATAAATCTCGTTTTTAGTATCTTCTAAGTTGCCCTGAAAAAGCTTTGAGTTGTTGCGATTTAAAAGACTCTCTACAATATTAGCATCAATGAAAGTATCGGGCATATACATTCCCAAAGATTGGGGAAGATGGCGCCCAAAAGATACAGGCCTTACAGAAGACGTGAAGTAACCAGCTTGTCTAACTTTGGGAAACTCGCGAGCTAAAAGATATAACTTATCAAAATAAGAGCCCATTATATGAGACATAATTTTTAAATTTTGATTCCCGTTTTCTTCATGCTCTTCGATAATCCAGCTCGGCATATAATGTAAGAATGACGAATTGTTGTTTATATCGTGATAGGAGCCAGTGGCCAACAGCGAAGAACTTAAGGCAATAACTTTTGGATTTTCTACTCGGATAATCGGATCTTCATCTTCAAACAGGCCAGCACTGGCCGAAACAATAGCAGAGCCAGTATTTCTGCTGGTTGCGGTGTACCCTCTCCAATGTCCGTTGCTAAGGCGTCCTGCATAATCTAACACAACACTGTCGATGGAAGCGCTTCCTATGATACCTTCATTAAACTTATAGTATATTCCTAAAGTTGTATTTGAAATGTCAGTATTAGTACCACCATTAACATTGGTGAACCAATTCCTACTAATCTGCTGAGAGTTTCTTGCTACTTTCCAGAATCGGAACTCATCCATAGAAGCACTAAGCTTTCCAGCACCAGCGGCGCCGGCAGAGCCAGATGGGGGCCGTAGAAGGGCCCCAATACGACCCATAAGGCCTTTGGAATTTAATTCGCTAATAGTGCCGTTATAAACATTTGTATCGTTCAGAACGCCATCCTTGTACAATTTGACAACGAAGCTACTTCCGGAATTCTGAAAAGAAAATGCATAGTGTCCCCAACTTGTCAAAGTTGAAGGTGTAATGTCGTTTCCAATTCTTATGTGTTTTAAGGCTGTGGATGTGGTCCCTGATTGAACTGTAAACAGAAACGGACTATTACTAGAGGCTCCCGTAAGTTCTAATGTAATTCTACCGTATTTTCCGGTAGACAGAGAATAGTTGTTCCATACATCCAGAACAACTTCTTTCTGTGTTTTTGTGTTATCAAATGCTGGCTTTTTAAGCCAAAATTCAGCAGTTACACCATCATCAAAGTTTGATCGTAGATTGGATAGCCTTGTGCCACTTCCATATGAATTGGGTAATCCTACAGTTTGGTATATATTTTCATCATATATATTAGAATAGTGAATTTTATCGCTATCGGGATTCGGGCCCTGTGTCACTAAACTAGTATTCGATGAGGTGAGGGGCCCGCCTTTAAAAGTAATGTATTCTAAAGTAGTGGGAAGACCATACCCGTCTGACGTAATTGCTCCGCTTCGGGTACCCCAGCCATCTACTGATAAAATAACATATCCAGTAGAGTTGGGATATAAGTTGTTGAATATATATTTTTCGCCCTCAAGAAGGCCGTTATAAAACTTGTTCTTCTCGGCTCCCGATCCATCATATGGATAAAAATCCGATATCCTTTTCATCGCGCCCTGATAGAATAAAAACGCAGATCCATACTGAACAAAGTTCTTAGGATCTGAATAATCTATCTGAGGTGTGAAACTGTTGTTTTTGAGCGATATTTGCTCGGCGTTATCAGCCGATTCTACAAACTTGTACTTCTCTTTTTCGTTTGCGTAATCGCTATAATTAACATTTTTATTAGAGCCAGCAGCATCAAATAATTTTTTAATACTCATAATCTTCTACTCGAAATTTAAATGTCTCCTCTTGTTCGTTCCAGGCTTCATTCCTTTCGTCGTAAAATGCAAACTTAAGGCCATAAGCATATCCCGGCTCCAAGAGCTTCATATCTAAATCAAAATAATTCCCTGACACATCATATGAGAGGCCTGTATGGTAATCACTGCCTGTTCCAAAAGGAATCGCAGGAAATCCATCTAAAACCCTATACACCCTGTAGGATGCACTGATAATTGTTTCAGATTCCACCTTGGCTGTTGATACCGTATAGATTGTCGGGCTCCAATTTTTCTTGCGTACAAATAAATTAAGACGAGGAGTATCGTTTTTCAAATACTTGGGCTGTAGATTGGTCATAGCCAGATAATACAGCGGAACTGCAGTACTTTCGCCTCCCGCCAGTACCATCGGCTGGAGAGATCCAGTAAAATATTGGGTGGCCTTCCTGGGGTTTCCTATTGAATCACTGCCAGAGAACCATACATCATACACCGTTTTAACAGAAGAAGATAGGAGACATAAATCACAAGAATAGATTCCTGTAGAGACCCAGCTAGCTGTGGCGAAAATTTTAGAACCGTCCAGTGTCAAGGGGGTGCTGGCGGCGCCGGATCCGGACGGAACCGTATTGTCTTTCGAGCCTGAAAATAGACTAACCACTAGCTTGCCAGCAGTGCCAATACCCGGCAAGTTAACAAGCTTGCCTCGGACCATGTTATAGAAATAAAGAGTGTTCAGGTTTTCAGATGCGGGGGCTCGGGAACTACTGAAGAAAAAGTGCCCTCTATCGTCTGTTTTGGTAGAGTTCCACCTAGCTTCGATGGCTGGCCTAAAGAAAAAGTATTGGGATCCTCTTCCAAAGAAGCGTTTTGTATAATAAGATTTAATGGCGCCATCAGGATTAAGAATCACATTAGAGTCGATTCTCACTGCAGCTGCCGAAGAGCTAGCCTCATATGATGCCGACATGCGGATCCCAAATCCATAATTAGTATAACCGCCCCCTCCGGATCCATCAATCCAATCTTCAACAAACTTAGTGACATTAATTTCTAAATTTTCAGGACCTTCAAGGAACTGTTGGGTTCGATCTGGCTTGTTCCTATAGTCGCCACCGACGCTTGTCCAGGCCGCGGTCTCCGAAGCTCGGATCCAGTTAGAACCATATTTGCTATATGTAAGATCTTTATAGCCTTCTAGATCTAGGCCATCGCCTTCTTCCCAATCTCTGGAGATCGCTTTTACGAGTAGCTTATAGTTGCGAGGAATTGTTTTAGAGCTAGGCGCGTTATATAGTTTAAGATAGAAGTTGACAGATCCACTAGCGGGAACCTTTCCTGCTGTTCTATCTGCACTAATTTTAGCTACCGGGAACTTAACCAAAATCCGAGACAACTCTTGAGAGCTGGTGGATTGACGGCCGTAAATTGAAAAAGTTTCAAGAATATCGGCTCGGCCGGCATTTGCGCCGGTGCCGCGCGTTTTTAAATTAAGCTGATAGGTACTAACAATCGTATTATCGGCGCTAGCCGTGTATCTTCTAAGCATTATCTAGTCTTACCCTTGATATCTACTGCCGGAAATTTAATTTCAAAAATAGCATTTCTGGGGCACATTATTTGTGCGCCTTCTGGAGATAGATTTTTATCAACAGAGAACTGTACATTTGAATACTGGGCGCCTGTCTTGTTGATTACCTTAACATTAACTACGTCCAAAACACTGCTTGCCTTCTTTAGTTCCGCATATATATCACTAATCTGAAAGTGTTCTCCGATAAACATTCCAGGCGCGTAATACTGCTTTAAGCGCGCTAGCGCTTCATTTAAAGCAATGGATTTGTCCGTTTGAGGTAAAGTGGTAATTACGAACTCAATTCCTATATTAATTATATAAGGGTCTAAAATATCTATAGTATCATTAACCATTCTATAATCATGTAGCCAAGTCTTTAAATTATTTTTTATTGTCGAGTTAGTTTTGATGAATTTGCCGAACTGATCTTCAGAGATGACATACATATTAAGATTCCTCTTAAGAGAATCAGGATCTTTCTGAACTGAACATCTCTTTATAGAGCCAAATTTGGCCGGCATTCTATAGGCTATGTTCTCATAATCGGCCTGTGTAACGGCCCTATTCTGAGTGGGAAAGGTATCATATATTCTTTGTTTTATCTCGGAGGGTGAGGCATAGGTTACCTGTCCTACAATTGGTGTCTCGTTAACGACTTCTAAAGAATTTTGCACCGATATAACATTGCTATCGCTTAGGCTATTTAATTTTTTAAAATTAAATGCGGAGCTAGCTACGCTTTTTATAGTGCCGGCAGAGACATTAGAATTTGTTGGATTTGTTTTTCTATATAATATTTTAAGCTCAGTGTCAACAGGCACTATCCCATAACTTATATTTTTAGAAATCTGCGTAGGGTCAAAGGTTGTGTCGGTTACATAGTCTTTGCCAAACACATTCATCGCCACTTTTTGTGGATCTGCAATAATTGGCGTAGTAGACTCTTCGCCACTTCCAAATTGAAGATATACTCCCTGATTTCGCCTAATGACCACAAACTTTCTTGACACCAAGAGAGGCTTTATAATAGAAGGCACATTGTCTTCTTTATAGTTATTGTTTGATATTTCTTGATAAACAACGTCTTGGGATAGATTTTCAACTTCGTAGTACTTATTTCCGTCTGAATCTATAACCGAAATTATTTCCGACAAATTAGCGACCGGCAATTTCAACATCTTAAACTTTGAAAATGGACCTGTTTTAACTTGTGATACCCCAAACATGCCAGACACCACGTTTCCATATGCCTTTATGGCAAAGTGAGTTGGGGCGCCGGTAGTATCATTAACTTTGGAAACAATTATTGTATTTTTAGGAGCGGCAAAATCAATGTTTTCAGTCAATAAAAAACTTAAACCACTATCAGAAGTAAAGCGAGCGCCTTTCTTTAACATAGGGATATACGATCGATCGGGCCCGAGAGCCGAAGCATCAGCTGGCACTTCTAGAAAGAGCGCCACTTGTCCAAATGTCGAAGGCCTGCCAGCATCTTTATATCCCAGAATTCGGCCATGGCGTATAATGTTTTCCAGAGCATATGAAGTATCTAAAAAAGACTCATTGATATTGTAATCCAAATAGAATGAAATCTGATCTCCTACATATGCGACAGCATCCAGCATCATAGAGCCAAATGAAGCTTCGCTGAAATCCTGAAAATTATCGGGATAGAAGCGCTCTGCTAGTTGCATCAGGTCGGAGCGAATAGAGGCATATTCTCTGTTGGTATAGTTGATAGGAACTATTTTATTATCATTTTTGGCCATTTATAAGTTTCCTCTATTAAATAGTAATTTCTAATAAATCATTTACACCAACAGAAGGGATAGCATATTTAATTATTATTTTTAATGAATTGGTATCGGCAAATGATTGAAAGTTTATGGAATCAATAGATACTGCCGGCAAATACATGCCAGCTTGTTTTCTAATTTTCTCCTCAAGTATTGAGGGAATGCCTTCGGAATAATTAGCAAACAAGTGTTGTGATACTCCCACTCCAAACTGAGGCTCCATCACTCTTTCTCCCGGATTGGTAAGAACGAGCATTTTAAAATTTTGCTTAATCATCTGCCGAATCGTTTTAATCATAGTAAAACCATCAGCAGAATTATAAGTTAGCGGTAATTTTATTCCAATTGAAGACATAATAAGTTTCTCTAATAATTACAACACATTTACTTTTTACACAAAGTTCCTTTAGCATCGAACGGATTATTTCTAAGATTCTTTCTTCTCCATCTAGGAAATAACGTCTCGCCGGTCTTTGGTTTAAGCTTGCTCTTAAGATCTCTGATGTTAAATTCGACAGGATCAAACTTCCTCATTGAATCGATGTTGTCTTTGAAAGAGCGATCTCCATAAAGATTCTTAAAAATAGATTTTATTCGACTCTTAGAATTTCTTAATAATTCTTGATCCCAAAAATCCCACTCTCTAACGCCTAATCCTGCTAATAATCCGGGATTTCTATCCTCTGCCGAGGCCCAGCCGGCGGTATATGTATAGGTTGGTATATTATCGTCATCAAAGGAAACTCTAATACCCGGAGCTGTGGCGCCTGTGTATTCACCGGTTGCAACTGTTTTTTCTCCAATGGACGGAAGGAAGGCCATATCATTATAGATTGCCAATACAGACAAAAATTTATTAGTAGGTATAACATAGCGCGTTATGAGCCTAAAGCTTTCCTCTTCTTTTAAGAGTTTTAATAGACATAAGAGTTCTTTAGAATTAGCGCCGACCGGCTGAAATCTTTGTATCTGATAGTCCAAGGCGTCAATTTCGACTGTTGCTATTTCACTCTTGGCGCCTCCAACGATAGCTGAAAATTGTAAACCATGACGAACGCCGAGCTTTCCTTTTACGCCAATCGGCTCGGCTGAAGTATTTGGCAGTTCACGGGTGGTTGCATCTTCCGAATCACTCTCGATAATGGTGCCGGGCGGGTAGACCAACTCCATGGTACCCGGATAAACATCGGATATGTTTAAAGTGGGAGCATGAGATTTTATAATCTCGGTAGCTTCTTCTGGTGCATATTTTACTCCATTAATACTAATGTATTTTTCCAAGAGAAAAGGAGCAGTAGCGTCTGCGGTAAAGCGGGTGCCGAGAGGCTGTACATCTCCGATCGGCACAATCATGTTAGAGATGTAATGGTTGTGTCCACTCACGCCCTCAAAGCCATATAGATCCTTACAATTAGGATAACAGCTACTCTGCGCCACCTCAACCATCCAGCTTGTTACTTTGTGTTTATGGTGTATTCTATCATCTAAAGGGTTATAGGCTTCATAAGCCCACCCATTTCCATCTGCATCCACCTCGTATATATGATCATGACCAAGGTCATTGGAGGTTGTCCCGTAGGAAGGTCCAGATGGGGAAGTCTCTTCAATCTCTACAATTTCTTTATCAAGATCAAGGTCGATACCGCCCTGTGTAAACTTAGTTAAGATGTAGTAATCAATATCGGTATAGGTGGGCTCCATATTGAATTCTTTTAAATTCTCTAAGAACTTCCCACTCATCACTTTAAGCTCTGATTTAACCATTTCTTTTAATACCAGCTTTGCATCATCTTCGGTGGCCTTGATAGCCTCAAGGTTTAATCTCCCTTTGTATTCTTTGTATGTCTCAATATTGGCGGTTAAGGCCACTATGCCCTTAATGGGATTGATCACTGACAGTGCTAACGCCTTTTTTGTGTCAGCAGTCATCTCAAATGAGGCCATCCAATCCGCTTTAGTGGGAAATTCATAGGCTGATTGCATGCTATTAATTCTAAATAGAGCCTGTAAAACAGAATCTGGCGGATCTATAATAGTGCCTTGATCAACTAATCGCCCATATGTTTGAACAGATTGTTCTAAGAATGCATACCAAAAATCCTCATCTTTAAATGAATTAAAAAATTCCCAGCCGGCGCCCTGCGCATCTTTAAAGGCGCGTTCCATATTTTCTACAATATACTGAGGATATATAGAACTATAGACGTTATCAAAATCTGGCTTAAAGATCGTAAAAGTGGCCATCGTTTTTACAAAATGAACACTTGAGAATATGCGACAAGCTGATGTAATTAAACCCTGAATATTAGCGGCACTCATTCTTTCTAGGATCCTATTGTAGGGTAGCTCCACTATACAGTCTGGATCTTGCTTGAGTCTCATATCCATGGGAATGTTATTATAGGTATCAGACACCTGTTTGCTTATGTCAGAAAAATCTATCAAATCAGTTCTAGATGGTTTGCAAGGACTTAGTTCCGGGAACATTACATCTACTAAACCAAGCCACCCTTCATTTTTCATTGGCTTAATGTAAACAGGCGGATTGACGTAGGAGCCTCCAAACTGAGCAGGATCCAAATAGAATACGCGGGCATCATCGCCATTTATATATTGATCATAACTTATACCCAAAACTCCATCATCGTTGACTATTGGTTCTCCATTTATAGTGGCATCACTATAAATGGTGCCACCGGCGCTGTCGGTTTGGCCAGCATTAACAACATACTGTACACTTGTGTCCGTTAAACTATCATATTGCGCGCCATAATTAAAAGCGCTTTGATTGCCGGAAACTTCAGTCACTAGTGAAGCAAAAACAGTGCTCATAGCCTGATCGTGAAAGGTCTTAGTCTGTGCTAAAGAGCCTGTGTACCCTTGCTGAGTTAACATTTCATTTAACAAGACTAACTGAGGAGCATACTCTTGCTGAGTAGCAAAACTATTTTGAAATTCTGGATATTGGGGGAGGTCAACAAGATTAAAGGTATCGTCTACGGATACAAACTCATATATGCGCTCTTTCTGTACAGACGCGTACTTTTCTTTTGACGCCTCGTCAAGTGCTGCTCTGTCTTCAGCACTCATTGATTTTCTATCTGCTCTCAATATCTCAGCATTAAAATTCAATAAATTAGTTATATTTATACGAACGTTGTCGTTAGCTATATTGGTGGCGTATGAAGTGCTTCCGGCGCTCTGCTCAGATAACTCGGAAAGAAACATGCCTAAGCTAAAGCCATACAAATAGGAGTTTCCTTCAATTCCCAGACCTCTATTATTATCTCTAAATTCTAGCTCTAGATCGGGATCTTTTTTGCGACCGCGGCGGACAAATTCTACTGTTTGTGCCTCTGTTTTAACCACAGCATAAGTATTATATCCAAAATCAGGCAAATCGACAGTGCTGACACCCCCATAAAGACTTAAGTTTAACTGCTCAAAGGTACGACTTATTGTCTCTTGTTCTTTGAAATTGTTGTTGGTTGTGACATCTGTATTTAAGCTTCCTAACTGTTCTTGAAGCCATTCGGCCACATACGCAGGAAATTGCCCCACGGCGTCTTCCTGATTGTCCTCGGTAATAAAGTTCACATAGTTATTATTATTGAAGGCTTTTCGATAATGAGCCGTTAATGGGTTTCCCAGTGTATCACTCAAAATCATGTTAATCATGCCCCAGTTTCTTTCGAGTGGGCCGTTGCCGAGCATATCAGTGGAAAAATCTATATGTATTTGTTTCAGCGTAAGGTCTATAGCTTGATTCGCAACATAATTGACCGCTTCTGGTTCGAACGGTAAAACTCCATTTTCGCACCCCGGATCCGAAAATAGGGGCGGTATCGCATCATTAAGTAAATCTTGGGGATCTTGCTGGAGCGCGTTGGTCAAATCATTAAGCTGTGCTAGCATATCGTCTTGATCGTTCGCACACATTAGTTCGGCCTGAGAAGCTGTCGTTCGTTCGGACAACAAATTAGTTCTAAACTCACAAAACTTCTCTACATCTTCAGGAGTAGCACACAAAGTTGGATTTGCTGGCAGGGCATCATCCTCTCCGAGGGCGTCCAAAAAGTCCCCAATAGAATCTCTAAAATCTGCCGGTAAAAGGTTTCCCATTCCTTTAAAGAAATCGCAAACTGCCTGTCCGCTTGGTAGAGCCTCTTGGTAGTCAGGATATTCATTTCTTATTAGCGACTCAACGACGGCGCACCCCTCTGGGGAGGGCTTACCTAAAAAGAGACTCATCATTTCTGCTCTAGTCAAGCTAGACGATATATCTTCAGCAAAGCTCATCATTTTTTCTGTGTCTGCCATAGCAGAGGCGCCTAGGCCGAGCTTTTCAAACATATCTGCGATCGTGTCTTCAACCTTTTGATCGTCCGCATCGGGGCCACAAATTGCTTCGCGAATAACTGAGAACAGTGAGTCAGAGGGGCCGGGAGTCAAAGCGTTAACGGCGGCCGCACCAACACTCTTCATCAGTTTACATCGAGCCGACCCAAGTAAATTACATATCTTAATCATCAGCCGAGATAATACCGAGACTAAAGCCTGTTGTAGCGCTAGGCTTATGGCTACAGAAAAGTTTCCAGCAATATCTTTCCTTGATGGTAGCCACTCTAGCGGATTTCTCATAACCGGCAATGTAATATCGTCTATTCGCCTACAAAAGGGTATTTCAATATCATTGATGAAATCCAACATCGATGGACTAAAAAGAGGAGGCTGAGGGCAATCAAACAAAAACAATGTCTTTACAATTAGCTGGGCGCCGGGGAATCTGTTTAAGACATCTACCGCTGTTAATAGCCGATCTTCTAAAACATCTAATATCTCGTCCATATACAACTGCAGTAATAAATTATCAGTTGCACTAACCTTGTTCTTAGTACGCATATATCGCTGAGCAAGAGTACCTCCCTGAACATTGACTTCAGTATCTGCCAAAGTATCTTCAAATCCTGGCTGGCGGTGTCCCATGTGGCGCCACAGAGTGTCTCCAGACCATGGTTGTATATTTGTTATTTGGCCAGGATCTACCCCATTTTCAATATAGTCATTTATTTGCTGGTTAGTCGAATTCTGCTTAAACAGATCTCCAGAAGAAAGTTTATTGTTAATATTTTCTTGAATTTGTGCTTGGGCATCCGCCGGCAATCCTGCAAAGAACTTTCCAAAGTTTTTCATAGACATGTTTTGCATCGCCGATCTAATGATACTGCCTAGTGCTTTTTCGAGAGGGAGGCCGGCCATTAAACATTTAATAGCGTCTAATGTAAAATCTTTCATACCACAAATTTTAATTCTATCGAAAAATCTATTAAAAGCGCTTTCAGTAGATTTAGGAGTCGCTTTACCATCTTCACCATCAAATATCTTAAAACATGAGCTTAAAAAGATATCCCCTTCTACCTGTAATTGTTGGAAAGCTTGTTGGCGAGCGAGATCGTAAATCTTATTTTTATCCATTGGTACTTGGCCTCGCTCAAGCATCAAATTCAGCTCTACATCCTCTGTTCGTAGGCCTTCTAAGTCTGATTTGCACGACTGTTTGTTAAAAAGGTATAGCAACGAGTCTTGTAAATTAAAATCAATATCTAATATATCCTGGCCCAGCTGCTTTGCTTCTGCGGCGAGAGCCTCTCCAACACAGCTGGCTGTTGTATTTTCTGACACCAAGGAAGTGTCAGGCCAATTAAAAGTTTCAATTACCGTGGGATATGTGTGTTTTATTATAAACTCAATCCATGGCATTGGCTCGCGAGCTTCTAAATCAGTAACCATTTCACTTATCTTAGACAAATAGGACATGGCGGTCTTATCTTTAAAATGACCTTTGTTTCTTAAAGATTTAATCTTTTTCTTACCAAAAATAAATTCTTTCTCTCCACAACTATGAGTGGTAATAGTGATCTTGTTTAGTTCAAATTCACTAGAAAAAGTAAAACTTATGGTATTTACCGTTTCGTATCCTCGGAATAGGTTGGGCCCGAGGGCGCCACGGATTCTATACCCTTTCCTATTTAAAAATCTCTCTATATCCGCTATGATCTTTTCTAAGGCGCCGGATCCTGTGAATCCGTTATCTCCGTATCTTTCCAAATAAAATATACGATTATCGGCTGAGAATATTAAATTGCCTTTCTTAGCTCCTCTGAAAACTTTAAGATACGTAGAATATAGATGGAGTGCTTTGCGTACCTTCAAAGCATTAAGTATGAAATCATCTGCCACGTATGACGCACTTGAAACAGAACTAGATTCTTCATCCTCATTTTCGTCCTCGTCTTCTTGTGTGTTATCGTCCAGTGAGTCCTCGATCGAGGCCACGTCCTCATACGCGATCGAATATAGCAGCTTAAGTCTTGATGCTGGGCGGATATCTAAATCATATTTATCGAACTTGATCGAACTCTTTAGGGAATCAATATTTGCTTGGGATACCTCTTTCTCATAATATTCCAAGATCCCTTCTATTGCTTCCTCTTGATAATCCACAAAAATACTATTAACGTACTCTTCAGCCTCAGAATCAGTTGCGTCCTCTGATGGTATTGCGGTTGTATGAGAGGTAACAACGGTGATTTGATATTCACATAGTCTTTCGTTGAGCCATGGCTCGTCGACGGTCTTAGTTTTCCAGTCTGGCGCCATGTAAGTAGAATTTTTTCTACATGGTGGGCAGATCTTTTCCATCGGAACATTAGCTAGCTCATCGCATTTATCTAATAAACCGGTATTATCTTTATCTTGATATTCTAAAAATTTGGAATCAGCCATATTATTTTCCTATGAAGCAAAAACATTGGTGCTTTTAACACACATGGGACTCTTGTCGTTACAATATGTGGTCTCCCAAACGCTTTTTGAGGCGCGCAAAGAAACCAGGGTTGTCAAGAATGTTTCAAAGGTCTCCCTTGCCATTACTCCACATATCGCCGGATAATGTGGGTTAATAATGGGAGGAATTTGTATTCCCAAAGCGGCCGCAAAGATGCCTTGGTATGTGCCCATACGGATAAGGGCGCCGATAACTTCATCTAGTAAGGTTCCCAATTCACGAATGCACCTGATCATTGTATCCCCTTTAGTCACCCCTTGAATAACCGGTAGATCACCAATTTTCTGTTTATAATCCACATTCCCAGCCGACAAAATAATAGGGGGTGCTATTCCCAGTTTTTCGCCAAGAGCATTTGTTACGCCACTGGGTCCTGTTTTTGCTTGTGGCTGGCCAGTAGAAATTTGAACCCCTCCAACTCCAAAAAACCTTAGTTGATCGGCAAAATTTACGATAGCGGACTGTCCTTTGACGTTTCCAACTTCGGAATCACAAAAGCCAAAATTCGTATCCGCATCTGTCATGTCGGCTATATATATCTTTGCCGCATCTCCAAAAGGAGAGGGATCTGTAAAGGCGCCGTCAACTGGGCCTACTCCGCCGGCTGCCCGGGCCATCCTACCCACTGTCATCGTAATTCTATTTGTACCCTTAGAATAGGGGGAGGCGCCTATGCCCCCCATTCCCATGCCGCGACCAGCTGGACGATCTTCTCCGAGAATTATAAATGAGTTGCGAGTGCCATTTTGAAGAACGGTTTCTGATCCAGCCCTAACGTGGTTGATGATTTTGGCGAGGACTCCCGTATTTAGAGGCCCGCCAGTTATTAAATTAACCGTAGAGTTCTGATCTATCCTGGTCTGTAAAGAACTGGCTATCTCTTTTCGGAAATCGCTTAAATTATCAGTAGTATATGTTTTTTGAGTCATAATTAAGTCTCAGCTCTGTTGGAGAGGGTCAACTCCTGTTTCTATCGGCCAAACCACGTCGTCCATATCAGATGGCCAGTCTTCTAGAGAGTCGCCCCGGGGCGGATAATAATAATCCTTGCAGGCTTGTTTAAGCGTATCTTTATTGCCTTTCGATGGATAAGCAAAATGCACCGGATCATAGGTCCATGACTTGTCCGGAATTGGCCAGATCAGGCCGGCGCGGTTGGCGAATTCTTGAATTTTTTTATAATGTTTCTTATGTTCGGTCCGAAGTTCATCAGAAAGGTCTTTACAGTTTGATGTGCACAGCCACACATCTTGTGGGGCGGAGGTCTCGCCTTCAGGTATAAAGGCTCCATATTTGGCGGTGTCGGAGTTAATAACTCTCATGGGAATTCGAAATTTCATATCTATAGCGTATCCATACTGGTGATCTGAATAACAAGGCTTTGCGGCCGGGAGATCATTATTCAGCCAAAGAGAGAATTGGTGCTTGACGCTTCGACGTGTAGAAGTAATTTCAGGAATATAGATGGGGGAAGAAGGGACATCTGCAGCTTTGTGGTCTGATAATTCATCAAAAAAATCGCTAAAGGCAGCTGCGGCGTCTTCCTGGAGAACTTCTCCAAGATCCTCTTCTTTCTTCGAGTAGTGGTGGATGGGTCCGAGGACTTGCTTCTGGCCACTAGTGATCGTGGATCGCTCTGTATTTAAAAATAAACGAGCTTTTAAACTATCGCACTGCACAGATGATTCATAATTATATAATTCAGAATCTTGTGTGCTTGAGACTTCACTAAAAGTTGCGACCTTTAATTCGGGGCCCTGAAAATCAGATTGACCCAACGTTACAGATACAACATCCCCAAATTTAGGGGTAACACCATAACTGCCGGCCTCGGAGATAAAAAGAGTGTGTAAGCTTATTAGCTTGTCTAAATATTGAATATCTTGTTCGCCGGCAGAAGCCAAACTACAGGGATCGTCAAGAAAGATATGAGGCTTTAAGCCATTAGTAGTTCTCAGAATTTTACCCATAAATACCAGTCTGGGGTGCGATCCAGGATCCGGCTCCTCTCGATGAACAAGGCGGCCGCCTGATACTTCAAATGGTGGCTCGATAAAGTTATCACTCAACAACAGATCAGCATAAGTAGACGAAACATCTATAGGCTCCGTTATAACTCTCACAAAAAATTTAACAACATTATCAGTTAACGATTTATTATTTGGGTTATTCTTGCGGACTAGTCCAGCGAGTAGAGCAAGTCCCTCAGCGTTAGTTGTGGCGGCCATCAGAAATGTCTCCCTGTATCATATCAAATAAACTATCTTTGTCTTCCTCGGATAAAGTTGTCGATTGGGGTTGCGCTTTTTGCCTTAAACCAATAAGTTTAACTAGTTGCTCGTTGGATCTCTGTAGAGTCTCAATGTGTTTAGCGGCGACAGGGCTAAGATATTTATTTTGTTCTGAATCGTTGGCAATTTGATTTGCGATCTCATTTAGAAATTCTCTCGCGGACTTTCTATCGTGGCGTATGTTATCTAGCGCTTCATCGATCAGAGATTCCAAATCTTTTTTGCTCATAGTTCTCCGCTTTCCCAATCATTTCGAAATAAGTAATATCTCTTTTTAAATTTCTTAAGAGAATTTACAATCTGCTTGGTGTTTAAACCGGTTATTTCACGCAGATATAAATAAATAGCTTTTTTGTTAAAAATTTCTATATCATCTTTTGATTCGAATAATATGGTAATCGCTTTGTAAACTTTGAGATCGTTCTCCTTCATACTGGTAGCATCCCAAGACTTAAGTTCGGTGTAAAATAGCTTCCAAAACTCATCTTCTTCTCGCATTGATATATACGATTCGTTTGTTGATAGAAATTCCTCTTCAAATTTCTTAGAAATATTCTCGTAATCTACCTCGCGCTTGTTTCGCTTTTGTTGGCGCTTGACTTTGTGAATAAACCAATTTTTTGTTATGACAGAAAAGTAAGAAAAGGCCTTAGAGCCTTTGTTGGGATCATATTTATCAAGGATGGTCATTAACCAAATCTTGCATTCGTCGCGAAGTACCTCGCAATTGGGAAGATTGGTAAACTTATAGGTAAACACAATTTTGTCTACCATTTCATTAAAGGCCGGCTGAATCCAATTTACATATAGCTCGGTTCTTTCGCGAATACAATTTGTATTAGAATATCTAACTATTGCGTCTTCATGCTCTTGGGTGAAGTAATAGTTTTTATTGCGCTTCTTGCGCTTCTTCGGTGGGGTCTTCTGTATCATGTTGTATTTGTGCATCTTCTTCTGTTAAAGAATAAATAAATTCAAACGTTTCTAATTGATCGTTAAACGAAATAGCATGATTTAACAAAGCCTCCAGTGTCTGGTCACCATAAAAGGAATCTAATTCATATACAGCCTTTAAGTGCTTTGCGAAAGCGTTGATCATTTGCTGGAGATCTCCCAGCTCATCTGATACAGACAGCAATCGCACGACGGCGGCCCGGGCATATGTAAAAATTCCAATGTTTAAAATCAAAGAAACAAATAACATAGCAGATAATATAATTTCGAGTCTACTCATAGTCTTGTTCTTTAGCCTTTTGTTTTTCTTCTTTTAAAATCTGTTTATTAGCTTCAATATATTCATGAGTAATATCACCCACTTTTGAACTATTATTCTGTGTTTTTTTAATGATAATAGGTACAGACAATACCTTCTGCACAGTTTCCTGCTCACAGGTAAGGCACCTATTAAAGTCATCATTAATACCGTGAAACACTGCGAACTCTAGATCGCATGTTTCACAATAATAACGATAACGAGGCATTACTTAATCATGCCCTCTAAATCTTGCTCACTGATTGTACTATTATCGCTGAATCTTACAGTGGGAGGGTTCCTTACCATAAGACCCTGTTCCGTTTCTACTAGTTCAAACCCTTGTAGAATTGGCACGATGTCTAATTCATTCAGTAGTGACTCTTGGAGAGCCATCATCACGGCACCAAGGGCCTGTGACGATAATTTGTGTGTTTTAGTTTCCATTATTCTTCCTCTTCTGAAACTGCTCGACCTTTTAGTTGTTCCCAATCTTTTTCAGGTCTCACTTCTAAATTTTTGTTCCATGCTCCGCGCAGAACCAAAGGCTCTACATTCAGATTGCTAGCGAATGTAATCATAGCATTAATATCCTTGGGGAAGCATGAGCCCCCAAATCCTCTTCGACCATCAGGTCCAGGTGTAGAAAAGTGGGACTTTCCAATCCGCTGATCGTAAAGTGCATATTCCACAACCTTGTCATAATCAATATCAGTATGCTCGCAAATTTGCTTAAGCTCGTTTGCAAAACTTACCTTAGTGGCAAGAAAGCAATTAATAAAATATTTTACCATCTCCGCAGTACTAGAGCCTGTTTTGATAATTGGAGTGGTGTAAAACGCCTTCTTAAACAAATTCTTAACGGTAGTCGATGCTGGTCGAGGTCCTCCGATAATGATACGATTTTGATTTTTAAAATCGTCAATATAGTTTGCTTCCGTAAGAAACTCAGGATTAAAAACTACCTGAATGTTTTTACACTCTTCGTTTAGCGCTCCGGTTGTACCGGGGGGCACTGTTGATTTAATGACAGCCACATTATTTAACTGCTGAGCATCTATATCTCTTACAGTTTGCTGTACAATCGAGAGATCACAAGATCCATCTTTTCTCATTGGGGTCGGCAAACATACGAAAATCACATGAACCCTTTCGCAGAGTTCAGATAAAGTCTCACATGTAGAGACTTCGCTCTTAAATTTGTCATAAGTCTCGATGGTAAAATGGTTCTTAAAACCTTCTCTCACGGCAGTTCCCACAAACCCCTGTCCAATAATTCCAATTGTATCCAATTTTATCTCCTTAAGATGAAAAACAACTCTTCATACCTTCTTCAAGAGACACAGACGCGGACCATCCTAGCTCACGAAGAGGCTCTATATTAGCTCTTGTCATTGCTACTTCGCCAGGACGAGGAGCAATATAATTAAAATTTAAATCCGGGTGGTGTTTCAATACCAAATCTTTAAGCTCATTTAGTGAAACGTTGTCGCCTGTTCCAATATCGAAGACAGCGCCATTAAGCGCTTCTTGATAATTCATAGCAAAAATATTAGCAGATACTACATCATCAACGTGAATCATATCTCTTCTTTGTTCACCATCACCAGTAATAAAAGGCTCGATACCATGCTCAAGCGAGTACAGCCAATGAGCTACGACTGTAGCATATGGACCGGTGGCGCTCTGGTCTTCCGAATATACATTAAAGTACCGCAAGGAAACCGTATCTAAATCAAAAACGCCGGCATAAATACTCATCTCTAATTCTGTCGCATACTTCTGCAGGGCATACGGATTGGTTGGACCTTCTCCATTGCCTACGACCGAAGACGAACTAGAGTATATAACGCGCTTAACAGACCCACACTTCTTTGCAAAATTTAAAAGAATGCTACCGGCCAACACATTATTTTTCATTGTCTCAACGGGCTTCTCCAGGCTATAACCGATTCTAGGCCAGCAGGCCAAGTGAAAAATATACTCAGGCTGAAAGTTGTAATAGTGCGGGTGAAATCTACCATCGCCTCCTTCAATCAAATCAACGATAATATCATGCGACGGATCAGTTTTTTGATCAATGCCCATGACATCGTGGCCCATTTCCTTTAATCTCTTAAAAAGTCTGCTACCGATGTAGCCCTTATGTCCTGTAACTAAGCATCTATGCATTTTGTACCTCCTTGTACTCTAGGGTCGGTTCGCATCCTGCATATGATGTTTTTCTTAAAACCCCTACATGAGGCAGGTGGAATGAAGTATAAACCTTTTCATCGGACTTCGCGTCTGCACCATTAGGATATTTACGGTGCCAAGTGCGATTGTTTTCAAACTCCACATGTTTTCCAATTATATTGGCATACGCAATATTTGAGGCAAGATAATTCTTTTCTGAATCTGTTAAAGATTTTGAAGGCCATTCTCCCCTTTGAGCAAAACTGTTCACGGCGTCAAAGAGGTGAACGTCATCTATATGACGAAGAGACATCTTTCCTTGGGTATCTAGAGCCTCAAGGTTCTTGTTTACACTATCAATGTCCATGGCGCGTCGAAGGGTTGTGTTTAAATCTTCTACAAGATAAATGCCCGAAGCATTCAGAAATGGGAATAGAACGCCTAAAGAAATTTGAACCGTATCGGGCATATGTGCCGCATCATCAATTACAATATCAATTCCTGTTCCGGTTGCTTCTACTATTAGTGAAGCGGCGTTGCGTAGGTCTTGTCGAGATAATTGATTTCCTATAATAGGCACGATATTTAAACTCTTTAATTCTTCAGGAGTAACTTCCTGATCTTCTAAAAAAAACGGATCAAAGCTAAATACGTTGGCGTTATAAAAGTATTTTCTCCACATCTTAATAGAGGCCCCAACTTTTCCGGCGCCTATCTCTAATATATTAATCGTTTTGGATCGATCGATAAAGCCTATTAATCCTGCATAGGTTTCCACAATTTCTTTCTTTAGTTCGTCAGTTCCCTGACTATCTAGATAATACTGCAACAGTTCTTCCATCTATAGTTCCTTGGCTTGCTCGTCAATCCAGGCATAAGTCTTTTGCATTCCTTCTATTAGGGGCTCAGAAACGCACCATCCAATCTTCTCTCTATATAAGTTATTATCCGAATTGCGTCCGTTCACTCCGACCGGACAGCGATGGCCATATTTAGCTTCGAATTCAGCACCATCAATATTGTAGATGGACAAATCCTTACCGGAGATGCCAATAACCATATGAGCGAAATCATTCATCGAAATCATTTCTTCAGAGCCAATGTTAACTGGTCCTGTGAAGTCAGACTGCATTAGGCGATAGGTTGCCTCAACACATTCGTCTACGTAAAGAAAAGAGCGGGTCTGGTTTCCAGGACCCCAAATCTCTACAGATCCACCCGGCGGTGCCATGGCAACCTTTCTACAAAATGCGGCAGGAGCCTTTTCTCTTCCACCTGTCCAGGTACCATAGGGCCCGAAGATATTGTGATAACGTGCGATGCGCACTTCTAGTCCCTTGTTTCTCATGAAAGATAGAAACATACGCTCAGAAAAAAGCTTTTCCCATCCATATTCTGAATCGGGATTAGCCGGATATGCGGAATCTTCCACACAGTTAGGATTATCAGGATCCAGCTGATTATGCTCGGGGTACATACAAGCCGACGAAGAATAAAAGACTCTTCCGGCGTTCTTTTTTGAAGCTTCGTGAGCAATGTTTAAGTTAATCAATGCAGAATTGTGCATAATGTCCGCATCATTCTCACCCGTAAACACAAAGCCTGCACCTCCCATATCGGCAGCTAGCTGGTAAATCTCGTCTATTTCGTCATCAACAACCGAGGCAACTACTACAGGGTCTCGGAGATCGCCAATTACAAAATCATCTGCCGCTTCGTGGACAGCATGAAACTCATTGTACTTTAAGTCCACTCCGCGAACCCAATATCCGCGCGCCTTCAAAAACTTTACAAGGTGACCACCAATAAAGCCCCCCGCTCCACAAACCAATGCTTTCTTCATTTTTACTCCTTAAATGTACAAACTGGTATGGGCTTCATCTTGTGAGAATTTGCCCGATGAAATTCATTATAAATCTTTAATACTTCTTGTTGACGCTCAGTCGGCGTCGGTGGTGTTTCAATGTTAATATATGAATTAATATAATTCATGGCCCACTCTAGTTCTTCGTATGTGGCGCCTATTTGCTCTTCGTCTGTTCTGTCATCTTCCCACAAGCCGTCAGTAGGGGGTGCTGTTACAATGCTTTCTGATACTTTTAATAACGATGCCATTTCTCTTACTTCCGACTTCATCAAATCTGCTATAGGACTTAAGTCTACACCACCATCGCCATATTTTGTATAAAAACCTACACCAAAATCCTCTACCTTATTACCTGTGCCCACTACGAGACCTCCAATAGAAGACGCAATCTGATACAGGGTGAGCATCCTTAAACGCGACCTCGTGTTTGCTAGGCCTAGATCACTTTTAAATTCTCCAGGTAACATATTTTTGAAAGAGTAAAAAGCGAAGGTCAGGTCAATTTCTGTATCTTCTACATTATCGTAATTTTCCTTAAGCCACTCAATGTGTTTGTGCGCTCTGTCTAATTGGGATAACTGTTGATATATTGGCATTGAAACTACTACGGTGCGTACGCCGGCTTCCGCGCATAAAGTTGATGTAAGAGCAGAATCAATCCCACCAGATACACCAACAACAAAAATCCTATTGCTATCTTGTGCATAAGATTTTAACCAATCAATAATTGTATTCTTCTTTTCTTTAATATTCATTTTATTCCCACTTAAACCAGTTGTCAAGAGGTATTTGACTTAAGTTCTTGTTTTTATTGCCTTTAAACGGTCGCCATGGGCCATAAACACCTACTTTGTCTGCGTCACTTAAAAACGCGGCCCACCATGACAGCGTTCCGTGTTCAAATAAGATATTTTTAAAACTTCTAATAAAATCAAAATCTTCCCCAACACTTCGTCTTTCTACAATTGGATTGTACTTTTTAAATCCATCGACGAACTCGTTAAAGAATGCAACCGAATCTTCAATTGGTACTCTCTCGTTATCGGGCACATTAAGATGGAACTTCATACCTTGTAATTCTTCTGCTGTCACATAATCCCACTTGGGCATGTCGGTGACAATGTGTAAGTTTTTAAAATCAAATTGCTCAATAGCCTGTAAATATTTTTGAGCCCTAGGCTTGCTGTAAAATTCATTTTTCATAAATAAGCGATCGCCTGTGCGCATATGAACGACTAAATCATCACTACTTCTTTGCTCTACTTTAGGAAACCACTCTTTGATTCCCTCGCGATTATTAATGAAATATCTATAATCTTCGAAATATCCAGTTAATAAGAAATTCTTATTACTATACTTCTCATCAAACGCATGTAAGTAGTTGTGGTCACTTATATATAATACCTCACTATCGTTGTTTTGTTTAGTAAACTTAATCCCGAGTTTCTGTAGATCTGCAATTGCATAATAGTCTTCGTAGGGGGGTGTCGCATAAACATCTTTTTTGTGAAAAGTAGCCAAGATCTTTGCTGCTGTGTATTGGAAAATGTTATTTCCAAATCCATTTGTCATATTTACTAATACATAATTATCCATTATTTCCACTCGTATTCATAACCAAAAGCTTTAATATCAGCTTGAGAGCGTTGTCTTACAATTTCCACCAGCTCATCCGTATAATAGGTGGAATAATGTGGCTTCTCTTTTCGCATAGGAAGACCCTCTTGATGGCCAAAATAATTTAAATGTGGAAGCGAAATATCAAGCTCCAGATTCTCGCAAATGACGCTAAACTCTTCAGCAAGATTTTCAAATCTACCTACATGATCCAGCATAAGATTCCCTTCATAATCTACCAAGTGGTGGATCTGATTACGGATGTGCCACTTATCGTGCTGATATGGGTGTAGTTGTGGCGGGTCGATATAGCATGCTCCCATCTGTTTTACGAAGCTTTTAAACGACACATGTCCATCAATCCCGCGCCAGCCTCTCATTACCCAACTATTACGCTGTCCTAATCGGAGTGCTAGCCACTGCCAGTTAGACACATATCTGTCCCAAGGATTTCTCACAAATGCAAACTTATAAAGACTTTCCCACTTTTCTTCACCAATCACCTCTTTTTTGCGCATGGAATTAGATTTTCTAAAATTAAGAACTTTTAAGTGCTCATGGCTCATGTTGGGGTGGCGTTTGATGAGAGTACTATTTTCAGTAATCACAAGATTGTCTTTTATAGGCTCTAGTGCATCCTTGATACTTGTGCCCCCTGTTTTGGGGATATGTACGTACAAACCTTTAAACATTTTAATTCCGGTGAGTATTATAAAAAAGCAAATCGCCTGTATTGGCGTCGTTGTGGAAATCTTTCAGGGGCTTGAATCCCTTCTCTCTCAAGAGAGATACTGTTTGCTGACGAGATAGCCCACCATCATAATCGGTCTCACCATATTCTATCCATATAAAATTAACATTAGTTATTTCGCTTGCCATGCCTTCAATAACCATAGCTTCGGCGCCCTGCACATCTATCCAGGCTAAATCAACCATAGTTAAGTCATTCTCCACCATCCAATTATCAAATCTCTTTGTCTTAACAACAATGGTGTCACTCAGTGTGTGCTTGTATCCCTTTTTTAATGAAGAGGAGCCTGAATTATTCAGCTTCTTTTCTTGATAATCTTCCTCGCTTATCCAATCATACTTTTCTGGTACAGTGTCTTTGGTATAATCTTGGAAGCTCTGAAAAAACTCAGCTTCTCCTTCTTCGTTAGACAACGCATATTCAAACAATGTAATACGCTCATTATCAATGTGTTTTCTAAAAATAGCGATATTGCGAGGATCTGGCTCAAAGCAATACACTTGAGCGTTTTTAAAAGTCTCCACAAATCTAACGCTGTCTTCGCCATAGTGGGCGCCGATCTCTACAATTATGGGATCCTCCTTCTCTAAAATAACTTTAAAGACATCAAACTTCTTCTTGTATTTCTTCATCCAGCTCATTTCATACCTCTACATAATGAAAGAGATTATTATAAAGCTCCTTCACGCTGTCAATCACTTCCTTACAATCATATATGGATACCAAGTATCCTCTTCGTGCTATCTCTACAGCAAACGCAAGTTGCTGGGATTCTTCAATCATCACGGAGCCTTTCTTGTATGTCACGTTTTCATAGACCACATAACCTTCTGCCGTACATTCCCCAAAAGCAACTTTGGTATCAACCGGATGGTTTCGAATAAAATGAGATACCTGGAATCGCAAGTGTTTATGGTTTGACGAGTCAGTTGCCGCACTAATGTCTGCCGGCAGTGATATATCTTTTGCATAAATTCCAATAGCCCTGTTGTCGCGAGGGAAGCAGGGGCCTCCATATCCAAATCCATAGCGCGTTAGTTTGGGGCCGACGCGGGTGTCAGCACCGACAGCATCTAGGACCACTTGTGGGCGCCCTCCCGAGGCCGTCACAATATCTCCAATCATATTAGTATAAGAGATTTTAGTTGTCAGAAAACAGTTAAGAGCAATCTTCGTAATTTCAGCTTCTGTGGGGGTCATGCGGTGAATGCGCGGACTATTCATTGTCATAGCCTCATATATCTCTTCAAGCTTGTTGCCAATCTCTTTATTGGCTTCTCCAATCAACACCATATCGGGGTTTTCTTGATTGGCGATGATAGTACCTTGCGCAATAAACTCTGGATTATATGAAACAGTCCAGTTGCTTTCCTCTACTCTCTGCTGAAGCTTCTGGCAATACTTTGGCATTGTTGTACAATTAATAATCAGGTGCTTTGGTGTGTGCTGGGGGCCCAACGTCATTAAATTATCACACACTATTTCTATTTGACTGTGATCATATCGGCCACTTGGAAGAGAGGGGGTGGCAACAACTATAAAAATAATATCGGAATGTTTAACTGCCTTTTCTAGAACAGTGGTGGCTACAAAGTTTTCACTTACAGCCAACATTTCACTGACCATAGGCTCTGTACTACTAAATGTTTTATTGTTGAGAGAATTCACATAAGGCTCATTGATGTCTACCCCCAACACGTCATAGCCACAAGCCTCCAAACTAAGGCTAAAACACAGCCCAAGCTTACCAATTCCAATTACACTTATTTTTTCCATTTATCTTCCTACTAATTCTTCTAAATAATTTAACAATAGCTCTGCTCTGTTCTTCCAAGTATGCTTTTCTTGGAATTCTGTATATGCTCGTTCGACAATTTGTTGAGAAACATCCCAATTATTGTGATAATAATAGAATTTATCTAAAAAGTCACTTAAGTCGTTGGAGAATATAACACAATTTTCACCATCGCGCAATACATTTTTATAAATTTCTGGGACTTCACTACAAAAAAGCAGTGTTTTCGCCATTCCGATCTCGTAATATCTTCCTGTTATTTCTTCAAATGGTGCTGGTGTTGCAATCCACATCTTGCACTGGCTTATCTTTTTAGCATACTCCTCATAGCTTGGAATACGGTCCGCAACAGAGTCGCTACCATTTAAAAAAGTAGATAGGCCGTCTTGTTCGCGCAATAAATCTTGAGCGCGTGAGCGTATGTTGAAGGTCTTGAAAGCGCCATCTACATAGATATGATTGTCATGGAGAGCACCGCTAAAGCCAATATCATAAATTTTGTCAATTTTACGATCATAAAAGGCTTTTGGATCGCCGGCTTGCGAAAGTAGCTTACATTCAATTCCTGACTTCTCTTGATACTCATCACATTGAGGAACAGAGCTTACAACCAAATCAAAATTGTTGTTTTTTAGAAATTTTATTTTTTCTTCTAAAAAATTCTGGGGCTTAAACAAAAAGCCTACTGAAGGAACTTGAATCTTGTCTAAATGTAGTTCCGCTGAAAAGTGTGGGGGCTTAAGGGCAAACCATCCCATACCAAAAAATATGACATCTGGTATAAAGCCGGCTTGAGCTGCATGTATAAGTGGATCACCAATACTATTGAATTGTGTTTGCCCATACAGATGACAATCAGCTATCTGGCAGAGTTCGTTATAAAGATAGTTGTAATGCTCATACATTTGTGCTTTTGGTGTATGAACAACTGGGTCTATGTAAAGTATTTTCACTCAATACCACCAATCAAACTTCTCAATCTCTTTGGGAAACTTGTTCTTAACGATCTCTTTGAGTTCTTCAGTATAATATTCATTCTTTTTACTGCGATCATAATTGCCAACGTTTGTACGCTCTTGCGTATTAACAATACCAAGTTGGGCACAAACTTTATTTAGATCATCGCTATACGTGTCAAATTGACCAATAAAATCAAACATACACTTGTCATTAGTATGAGTGAGATAATATTGATCAATCAAATCAGTATACAAGCCGTCGCGCACTCCAACTTGCTCATTAAGAAATTGTTCGAATGTAATATCGGACGGCAAACTATATTTACCATTCAACTGCCTGTCATAATTGTACAAAGAGATCAGTAAATCAAACTTGTTACGCACAAAGGTAAACTTATAGTATTTGTCCCACTCAGAAACGACCTCCTTAAAATAAGAAACCTTTTCTTCATAAATTCCTCGCTTGTTAGATAGAATAAGATCATCCATCCTGTTGTTTTTTAGCAACTGAACAATAGAGGATCCTCCTGTCTTGGCAATGTGTAAATATAAAACCTTATGCTCCTGAGAAACCACTAACGGGGTCATCAGATTGTTTCCTAGGCAATCAATTGTTGTAAATTTTTTAATAATGTCTTCCATTTTACCTTGTCGTGTCCTTTACGCTTGGGGCGTATTCTTGAATATGTCTTAGACCGCCTTGATCATGATAGCCCTCATCCACTGTTTTAAAATCGTGGACAGTATATCCATAATGAATAAGAAAAAATAAACTATTAAGAATATGATCTCCCCATCTATATTTGTAAACACCGCCTGATGCATTTAGCTCGGCGTTCCACTGTTGCCATTCAGGCGTTCTAAATAGTTCAACTTTAAACACATATGAATCAGCATATGTAAAATTGTGAAAGCTCTTGTCCGCTTCTGGATCAGACAGTAAATCTAAAATAAATTGTGATTTAGGAGTAACGTCATATTTGCTCATATAATATTTCAAGAAATCCCACAAGCCCACACGACAGTCAAAGTTGCCTTGTTTTGGTGGCTTATCTTTAGCGCGGGTGACTTTAATGGCGCCTGCCATCTTATCTTGCTCAGCCAGCACTTCAAAAAAATCATACGGCACTTCTTTCAGAAACAAAGATTCGTCATCAATACTCAGCATGTAATCATATTTCTCAAATTCTGTGTTAGGGTATCCATATAAATTATTGTAAAAATGACACATATGAAGATAGCCTTTGCGCTGGATTGGAAATCTAGCGGCGACATACCACAAGTTACGACGATTATAAAAAAGCTCTTCCTCTTTAATGTGTGAAGGCGTTTGGTATGGAACTTGTTTGAAATGAATGTTTTGACTTATCTCTTCCTTGATTAGCCGACGATATTCGGCCGAATCATAGATATCATCAAAATAATGTACGTATACAGGATAATCATAGCGATAATTCCAATTGTCCCACAGGGATTTTAAGCATAGGGGCAGACATCTCTTTCTTGAAGACAAGATGTTGATACAACCGTTATGCTTCACTTCATAACTCCGAGGCTATCCAGGTCATAAGTTTTAACCCAGTGGATATATTTTTCTAACCCATCCCGTAACGAAAACTTGTTGACATGTCCGTATGCATTAATCTTATCGACATTGCTACGTAGTTTCATAACCTCACCAGGGCGCGGGTCCATATGAACAATGTTAGAATCCGAGCCAGCAATCTCCACCACCATCTGTGCAATGTTGTTGATCGTAAAATCTTCTCCAACGCCAGTGTTGACAATTTCGCCGGATGGGATATTCTGAGCCACAACGTAGCCATTCACCGCATCTTCAATATATTGATAATCTCGCGTCTGTTCACCTGTGCCATAAACAATCAAAGGCTTTCCGTCTAACGCTCTTCGTACAAAAATAGCAATGACTGAGCCATAGCCAGAAGATTTCTGCCGGATGCCGAATGTGTTAAAGTTTCTCACCACCCTTACATCAGTACCATAAGTGTGATGATAAGATACACATAACGATTCTGCCGCCACTTTAGAAGCCGCGTAGGGGGATTGAGGATTCAAAGGTGAAAGCTCTGTGTGTTCTCCTTCTGATTCTCCATAAACCTCGGCAGAAGATGCCATAGTCATAGAAATATTCTTATATTGTGTGCAAATATCTAAGAGATTTTTAGTACCTTGTAAATTTATCTGTAAAGTTTCATCGGGACGCAGAATAGATTTTTCTACATGAATTTGTGCAGCTAGGTGAAATACATGATCACACTCGCGTGCTAGCTCTTTAAGCTTCTCAAAGTTTAAGATATCGTCTTCCACAAAGTAAAAGTTTTTGTGATTAAACAGACCTCTGATATTATTAAGATTCCCGTTGTAAAAGTTATCTAGACAAATTACCTGATGTCCTTCAGTTGTTAGCTTTTCGCACAAATGAGAGCCAATGAAACCAGCTCCTCCAGTGACCAAATATTTAGACATTTTTATTCTCCATTAATGTTTTTATTCTCGCGGCAGTTTCTTCTGCGATCGGGCAGTTTCCGCTAATATTCATTTTTTTGTAAATAGGCTGATTGTATACCACCTCGGGATAGTGCCCTTTATTGGGTCCTCGCAGTCCAAGTTCCGAACGAACCCCTTTCATATGCAATTTCATTTGTTCATACGCCATAAGACACAATGGCTCTGCCAATCTAAAATTGAACCCCAAGTAGACATGATTATATTTCCCAACTTGGCCTTGATTACAGATTGCACGAACTTTAACTGGGTCTAATTTGCTTGTTTTAGGAATACAGATCATACCACCTTCAAATGTGGAAATATTTTTAGTCTTGTAGAAACTAAATGTTCCCACATCGCTCATCATACCGGCGTATTTGCCACAAGGAGCTGTTGCCCCAAAAGCTTGTGCGGTATCTTCAACAACTATTAAACCATATTTTTCAGCAATTTTGTTTATCTTTTTCATATCGCAAACTCGACCATACAAGTGAACCGGGACGATTGCTTTCGTTTTCTCAGTTATTGCGTCTTCTATTTTATATGGATCTATCAGTAAAGTATTTGGATCAATATCCACAAATACGGGCTTTGCGCCGGCTATAAGGATAGCGTTAGACGTTGCTATGAATGTAAAAGGAGTGGTGATTACCTCATCGTCTGGCTTTAAATCCATTGACCAAAAAGGCGCAATGAGCGCAGATGTGCCATTATTGACAGCGATACAATCTAATAAATCAAATTTATCTTTAACGTAGTTCTCGAATATCTCTCTTACAACTTCAGGCATATTGTTCCTTAAAAATTACCACAATGCTTGTGAATCATTTTTGACATTTCCATTGCTTGTTGATCTTTCATTTCTCGGGTTAATCCATTATCGCCTTCAAATTCTCGATGATGATAAATCATTGCTTCAGGATTAAACTTATATTGATAACCCTGATAGGCCAATCTCCACACAAATTCCTGACCACAGCCACCATATCCCTCAAACCTTTCTGAAAACATACCACACCCAATCAGATCCGTTCGCACCATACATGCGTTATTCTCTACAATTCGTTCGGTGATAGGGTTAAGTTTGTTGATTCCATATTTTAGAAGTGTTCGTTTCATTTTCGGATGGAGTGAGTCTTTAGGATCGTGAGAATTTCTATAACCTCCTGTGATGACCCCTCTTTGAACGGAGCTTTTATGTGCCGCTATAAACCCGGGCACAGGAAAACTGTCATCATCAATGATTGCGACGGCTTGCCCTACAGTCTCCACAATCGCCATATTTCTAACTTTGGCTAAACAATACTTTTCCGTTTCTTTTGTATCAATCCATCTAATATTAAAGGGAGCACTATAACTCTTTAACATCTCAACAGTGTCATCAGTCGAGCCATCAATTCCAACTATAACTTCAAAGTTCATGTCTGTCTGTTTCTTAAAACAATCTAAGTTCTGTCGAAGAACATCAGCCCGATTAAATGTTGAAATTACCACGGACAATAACATTAGAGATACCTCTGTACAAATGGCTTTGCGTGCTGTAAATTGAGCCGATCTTTAACCGTAAGAGCATAATGATCTGACTTTAAATGAAAAATCCGAGATTCATCTGAAGGGAATACTGCTGAGACAACTTGCTCCGGGAGGTCTTGGACTTGAAAGTTGTTTTCCTCGATGGTCTTGGCCAATGCCGGGCTTTCACAGTGTTTTAGATCGGTAGTCTCTTGGAGCAAGTTTATGTTTTCAATCCATTTATCGATGAATACAAGAGACTGTTCCACGTTTATAGCTCCAAAAAAAGAGCCAATGTACTTAGAAAACCCAGAACGTTCTCTTTTGCATCCTATTATATCACATTCTGTATCAATTAAATCTAAAAAATTTTGTACAAATATAGAGTCTGAATCAATCATGAATGTTGGTACCTGAGTTTCGGACAATATTTGCTTTAAAAATGTAGTTTTAGAGTAAGTGTTTTTCTTCCACCCCTCGTCATGAATTTGTGCTGATTCAGTAACAAATCCTGCGTCTTTCACGACAACCTTGGGAAAATGAGCCAAGTATGACCGAGTACTTTCTGAGAGGCCCGTGTCAAAAACATAGATCGTATCGGTATCTTGGAGCTGGCCAAACTCAAATAAAGAATTAATGAATAGTATCAGAAATTCTCTATAGTTTTCATTAGCGACAGTTAAAATATTATGCTTCATTGAACCATCCTATGAACTTGTTTAAAGCTTCATCTCTCATCTTTTTAACTTCTTCAATCATATTGGTGCCGGTAAGATGAAAATAGTCTTCATGAGCGACGCTGATTAATTTCTTGGGCGCCAAAAATTTACAATTCAACATCTTAGCCTCTATGGCTACGCGCGGTGTGGGTTCTGGGTGCCCAGTCATAAAGGCAAGTCCACTATAGTTGGCCAATATATTGATAAACTCTTCATAATTTTGAGATGCGATTAAATCAAAAGGAATCTTATTGGCCCTACAGAACTCAATCGTTTGGGGCATTCTTTTTGTAGCATTGTTTGTCTTAATGACTGCGAATTTACCATTTTTCGGCGCATCCTGGAGGGTCTTGAATAATTCTAGTTGTTTATCCGACCACATACTACAGTTTATATTAACAATGTTGTCTATGTTCAAATTCTTATCAAAGATTTCTCTGTGCATCTTGCTCAAGCATATCACTTTTTTAGCGGATGCATAGAAATTAAGATTCATAAGATCATTCTTAGGGCATAAAAAGTCTGGAAAGTTTATCGGATTTCGCACTTTGGAGAACTTATAGTCATGTTCATATATATAATATTCGCATTCTTTTGCCAAGAGTGCCTTACACACATTCTTTAATGCTACAAAGTTAGAAATAAACCAAATTTTATCTTTATGTTCGGAGACGTAAGAAACATCAATCTCCATAGTATTCTTAATTTCATATAAGAGCCCCTGATGCTTGAAGAAATCAATCACTACCGCATCATGAAGCTCGGCTCCTCCGGTATGTTGATGAGCAAAAGCATCAGCAATGAAAATAACTTTTTTTTTATTCATTTCTCACTATTACTGCCATTCCATGTCCATATGGCGATTCCTCTAATAAAGTCTGCAAATACCCAAGCCCTTCTTCCGGATTTAAAGATGATTTACTTATATTACACAACTCTTTATTCTTCTCTAACATATGAGAATCAATCTCGTCTCTAACATTAGAAAAATACCCATCAGGTTCATCAGTAAAGACCACATCATCGAAAACCTTCTTACAACGAACAGCTTCACGTGACTGGTATTTAATATCATGTATACAAATAAACTTAATTCTATCTTCTTCAAAGTATGCTCTATAAGCCAGTTCTACAGCCTCAAGGCCCTTTGGGCCGTCTATAAAGAGTCCGATTTTGTTGCCCTTAAATGATTCTAAGATTTCTGGAATCTTTTCATAGCTGTTTCCCTGAACTATCTTTACATTATTATATTTGCTCATTCTATTCGTGGCATATGTATACGAGTCTGAATAAGCATCAAAAGTGTCAATAGCTATAATTGGCTTCTTAGTAAATTGAGCCATCATCTCAGTCGAACCTCCATATGCAACTCCCGATTCAATCATCAGGTCAACATCAAAATGCTTCATGAGGCTACAAAGAGCGAATCCCTCGCTAAATATCACACCACGTGGAGTTAGCCACGTATTGGTGATAACATCTTTGAAGTCTTTCACATAAGGTGTGAAATCTATCATAACTCTTCAAGCGCTTCTAACTTTGATAGCCATTCAGAGATCTCAGGATCTGGCTTGTGAACTTCGTCAGCAAACAAAGACAACATCTTTTCCTCGCTGAAGCGCTCATTTAACTCTTGTGCGTATACGGCGCTCTTCGACGCTTGACCTCTATTGTCCACAATATCTTCATAGCAACGGCGCATCTGTGTTTTTGCCGATGATTCACGAGGATATGACCACATAGCTTCTTTGGTCAATACGCCTTCCCAGACGGCTTTGTCTTGAATCGGCTGAATATCATAACTTACATTATAAAATTGCTCCTTTTGATTCTCATCCACAAGATAATCCAGCTGGCCTGACCAGCCTGTTGCAACAACGGGCATGCCTGAATAGGCGGCCTCAAACATAGGAAGGCCAAAACCCTCACCATGTGGAAGAGAAACCATAGCTCTTAACTTAGGATGACAATAAAGAGAGTGCATCTCTTCGTCGGTCATATCTCCATGTAAGAGGTATACCTTGCACTTGGCATCCGAAACAGTGCTTGTTAGATGCTTTATTCTATCAAAAACAACTTCTCGATCCATCAAACAATTCTTAGCCAGATTAGTTTTAACAACCAATCCAACCTCATCATCTTTAAACTCCTGCACAAACCATTTGATGGTATTCTCTAGGTTCTTTCTAATTCCAAACTGAGCTACAACAAGAAAATTAAAATCATGCTTAAGATTTAGATCCAATTCGGGTAAGTTGGCGAAAGTTTTTACAGGATAATTTACAGATACTATAGGAGTTGTATTATTCAGAATTACTTGCTGGCCGGTTTTTTCATCAGTACCCTGATAGCTTGTCTGCTCAAACGCACTCTTGGAAAAGCTAGAGATAGTAATTATCTTATCCATTGTTTTCGTCTTTTCTAGCCAGTGGGGAGTCACCCGGGTGGCCTCAATGCCGGCAGTATAGCCAATATTAACTGGCGCCAGCTTCTCCCATTCATTAGGAATGGTCACCTGCAACGACATATCAAACTGACCACCTTGCTGAATGAATCCGATAGTCTTCTCAATAGCTTGATCGATCCAACGACGTTCCTCATTATCCTCAATGAGCCATGATGTAACTCCCCAGTTAAGGGGTTGAATATATATGTCAAAAGTCTCGCTTCTACTTCGGAGGGCCCGAAGAGCGAATCGTGTTTGCTCACCATAACCAGAACGAGTCAAGAGTGGGCCTTTTAATAAAATCTTCTTTTTCATGCTACCTCCACCAACTGCCAGCGGCTATATCCAATTCTGTTATTCCACGAACCATTAGTTTCTATTAAGTTATCCATAACTTCGATCCACCTTTCTTTATAAGTTTTAAAACTATAATTTTTCTCTACATGAGCCTGACCCTTTAGAGACATCTTTTTATATTTTGCGGGAGTTAAATTTATTGCTTTCTTCAAGGTTTCTTGAAAGTCTTTTTGGTTTATTCTATCTTCGTAAATATACGGCACTTCTAGAGAACCAATGACCGCCTTTGAAGCCGGCTGGATTCCCCACCCAAACCAATCGGAACCATCGGTTACTTGCTCCTGCAATCCTCCGGTCATATTGACAATAATTGGAGTCCCACACGATAGTGATTCGAGAGTAGCTAGACCGAAGCCTTCAGCGTCAGATATATTAATTGTATAATCAGCCACATTGTACATTACTGCTAAATTAGGCGCATCCACCTTTGTAGTCGAAAGTAAAACTTGTCCTTTGTCGACCCCTAGGTGTTCAATTATGTGCGGAAGGTCCTGGCCATGAGGATCCTTAGCATCAGTATGCATCAATAGAGTGGCTTTGTCGTGACCCACTTCGTCTAAAAATTCTTTAAACCACCAGATCAGTGTTCCGCTTTGTTTGCGGCGAGCATTGCGATTATTCCAGAAGAAAATCTTCTTTTGCTTGTTAACCGCTTCGCCTTGGGCACTATCTAAAATTTGCTTTCTAGTAGTTTCAACCAATTTTAACATTTCAGGATCTTTAAGCTTACAAAAAATCGACGGGTCCACTGCGTGTGGAAGATATTCAGAATCTACTTCGGGCGCAACTTCATCTAATATCTTCTGCGTCACCTTAGAGATACTAACGATCTTATCATTTGAGCGATAAAACCTTCCATTATAGTGAGGCGCTGGAAAGTTATCCCACACGTGATAATAAATCATTGGCACCGACGCCCTAACTTCGTTTTCGATCTCCCACAGCCAGCCATAAAACCTAGGATCCGTCATAAACCACAGAGCATCGGGCTTTTCTTTTCTCAAAACAGAACGAATAGTTTCATCGTTCCCATATCCATCAATTGGATAAATTACCCAGTCATCTTCATATGGTGCAATTTTTTGAGGACGATAGTCATTATGCTTAATGGCACCGCCCAAACAAACAAATTGATATCTTCCTGTTTCTAAAAGCGCCTCAATAAAATACTTTGTTTGAGTGCCTACGCCCGAGGGCGATAGTGGGTGGTCTGATATGACCAAGATTTTCTTTTTTGTCATTTATTCCTCATGGACATTCTTTTGTGTGTCTAAACGCACATCGTTCGCATGAAAGCCGATTCTTAATGTAGCGCTTATTTTTAATATTGTATAATGCTTTGTGTAATAGTTTAAGAGCGTTTTCAGTTTTTCGTGGACCGCTCGTCACCCTAAATAGTTCTACCCTGTTTTTCTTTGCCGTCCTTTTAAGCAATGCAAAATGTGTTTCCACATTCTTTGGATCAATATCCATTTTTTGTGCAAAGAAATGTTTATAAAGCGTAAGTTGATAGGTTGTCATCTTTTCGCTTCGCCGACGCGCGTCCCAGCCCCAGCCACAGGTCTTCCAATCAAAGATATGGACCTTGCCATCTGGTGTTGAGACAATTGCATCAATAAAACCTTTGAACATATAATCTTCATCGCCAGAGATCGGCTCATATAACTTAATTTCTACGGCTTCGACTTTGTATTCTCCGAAGTATTCTGCGACGGCATCCTCGATTTCTGGAAGTATAGCTTTCCCCTGTCCCACCATGTCAGAGACAAGTCGATCATCCACATCCACATCGTCGTCCAGTGAAGCAATGCAATCAGAAAAGTTACTAACAAAAAACTCTTCATCGTTAATTTCTTCCTTTAATAGCTTCTTCTCGCAGACAGCGTGAATGGCTGTTCCAAATGCTGTGAAAGCATTTCCTTTGAACCCTTTCAGCTTGTCAACGCGCGTAAGTTTATGATAAAACGCGCATGTTACCCAGTCTTTGAGTTCAGAATATGATATATGTGGCAAAATCCCTCCAGATTTATACTATATTATAACCACTTTTCTATTGGTTGTCAAGTTTTTCTGGATTATGGAGGGTAATTAATTTTTTATAAAGCTCTGGGCTCATCTTTTGAAGAAAGTCGTGCGTCTCGGGGTGTACATAAAATTCAGTAAATCCGGTTCCAAAATATTCGCGAAGAGATGTGGCGGCATATGGAGAGATAAATACCCCTCCAACTATAGGCGCAAGCTTATCATAGCCAATCTTTTGATATAACAACATATCGAAATCTTGATTATATTCAGGATTCATAAATACCGACATTGGTATTTTATAGCCCATCCCCCACAGAACATCGTGAAGATATTTTCGCTTTCTTAAAAACTCGTTCTCAACTTTCTTATCACCATAAATAAAATAGCCATGTGGCTCTTCTATAGAGTGCGAGATCTCGTGAATTATGTCATCATACATATCAGCTTCATCATCTTGAAGGTTAGACACGTATAGAGTACCACCGTCATAAAAAGCGTTAATACCGCGCTCTTGAAACTCATCAAAAGTACCTACGATGATCATCTCTACTTCAGACAAGAGATGATGAGGAATTGCACTTTCAAACTTATTTACTACTTCTTCGGTATCAATTTCATCATTATTTAAAGCATCTTTGAAATATACATGAATGCCCGAAGAGGTATAAAAATCAGTCTGATGTTCCAACAGTTTCTGTTGTTTCTTTTGTAAGTAATTTTTCAGCATCATCTAATCCCAATTGATAGCCTCGGAGAAAGTTTTCCTCTGCAAAGGCAAATGTAAATTCTGGAAAGTCAGTGGCTAGCACTTCTGCAACCATATTAACAGTAACTTCTTCATTGTCTAACTTTGTACCAACATACTCTACCAAATATTCCTTTAAATCCGAATCAGGCTCTACCGGCATTGCCAGTAGTGGGTTGGTGTGTACTTCTTCTTCTGTAATAGTTTTTTCTTCTGACATATTAACTCCTTAAATAGTATATCATAATCAGAGGACTTTTGAAGCAAGAGTAGCAAGCTCGCTTCTTTCGCCCTTTTTAAACGTCACATGGCCAGCAATTGGATATTGCTTAAAGCTCTCAATTGCGTGAGCTAAACCATTTGACGTTTCATTAACATAAATATTATCAATCTGTTCAATATCGCCTGTTAATATAATTTTTGTTCCATCTCCGATACGAGTAATAATAGTCTTAATTTCGTGTTTTGTTAAGTTCTGGGCTTCGTCAATTATCACAAATGCGTTTGCGATCGAACGGCCTCGGATATATGTTAAAGCTTCAATTTCTATTTTACCTTTTTCCATATACATTTCCAAAGATGTTTTATCGCCCATTAAGAACTTTAAATTATCTTGAATGGGCATTAGCCACGGAAGCATCTTTTCTTGCATTGTTCCTGGCAAAAAGCCGATGTCCTTTCCTAACGGCTGTACGGGTCGTGACACAATGAGTCTAGAATAATGGTTATATTCTGTGCGCATGCCGATTGTCTGCTGTAGGCCGGCTGCTATAGCCATCAGTGTTTTCCCTGAACCAGCACGGCCGATTAAAGAAACAATCTTAATATCCGGATCCATCAGAAGGTCCATCGCAAACGCTTGTTCTTTGTTTCTTGAATTAATATTCCAGTCTGGCAACTTATCATGTATGATCTTTTTCAAGGGCCTGTGGTGGTTAGTAAAGCGCGCTAATGCTGTTTTCTTCTCATTGGCGTTGGAGACCATTAAAAGAAATTGATTGGGATGCCATAGATCTTTTATTTCATCCTCTTCAATAAGGATATCTTCGCCTTCATAAAAACGATCAATAACCTGATCATCAACCAAGTGTTCTATAAAGCCACTATAAAGCTGATCCGATGATTCTGCTGCTTTTTCGGTAACATAGTCTTCGGCGTTCATCCCGATAGAGTCACAAATAACTCGCATATTAATATCACGCGACACAACAATCATTTTCCTGCCTATTTGTTCTTGCTGAACAGCTAAAGCTGTGGCCAGTATTATGTGATCGGGGATTCGAATATCTAAATCGGGAGGGAAAATGTTTCCGCTTAGGCATGAATACGACATAACTTTAACGATGCCTTTACCTTTTCCTAATCTAATTCCTTTTTGTAAATCTCCGTTAGTGCGTAATTCATCAAGAGTGCGAATGATCCGCCTAGCATTAGATCCTACCGAATCTTGTCGCTTTTTATGCTTGTCTATTTCCTCAAGAACCTTGAGGGGAATAAAGATATCATGATTATCAAAACGGAAGATAGAATCTGCATCCGTTAAGTAAACACTTGTATCTAAAAGATAATTCTTCTTCGCCATCTATTTTAAGTAGTCAAGAGAATTAAAGTAGCCATGATGCCTCCAACAGCGAGGCTCATAAAGTTCGGAGCCTCCAACTGTTATTTCGGCAATATCTTCTACTTTTTTATGTGTGTAAAACGCATCCTGTCCACAAACTGTACAAACAGCGGGACATTTCTCGATGTGTGTTGCCCACGGAAACATTGCCTCAATCTCGTCAAATGCCTTTCCAGTCGCAGATAAATCTAAAGACGATACTACAATCGTTTTACCTTTTTTAAACAAGTCAGTAAGCACCCAGGACGCCCCAGGTATCATAAACGCTTCATCCACAGCAATAACATCGTATTCGTCGTGATGACTTATATATTGGTGGATTTCCATTCCACTATTAACAACACGTGCCGGCATCGATGCACCAGAATGTGTAACAATACTAGTTTCACAATATCGGTCATCAATACCGGGCTTAAACGCAATGATATTGCGCTTCTGGTATTTATAGCGATCTAAAACCGCAAACAAGCGGGTAGTTTTTGATCCAAACATTGGTCCAGTGAAAATGGTGAACTTTGGATTCATAATACCCTCAAATGTGGAGCGAGTGACTGGATTCGAACCAGCGACAGCCACGTTGGCAACGTGGGGCTCTACCACTGAGCTACACTCGCTGGAGCCACTTATAGGAGTCGAACCTACGACCTGCTGATTACAAATCAGCTGCTCTACCAACTGAGCTAAAGTGGCGAAAAAACCGGTTTTTTAGCGTCCATGGAAAACCGGTAAACCCCTGCCTACATAAGGATCAGGCAGCCACCTATCGTTATTAGTCCGACGATACAGCGGATTCGCCACTGTTACTAGTATTAGTAGTGTCGGTGGTCTTTGCGGGGGTTGCAGGCGTAGTGCCTTCAGTGGTAGTACCGTTGGTGGTACCATTAGTATTTGTTGTAGTCTCTGTCGCTTCAGTTGTCTCTGTAGTTGTCTCTGTTTCAGCTGTTGTTTCTTCTGTCTCGGCACAACCAACCAACACAGCCAACGCAATAATCGCTCTATTCATAATATTTCCTTTTAGTTAAGCGTAATTGTTCCATTCTCGGTAGGAACAGATACCGTCCAACCGCCAGTATATGGCGATTCCATAATTAGATCTTCAACAGGAATTTTCACTGTCGCTGACAGTGTGCAAAATCCGCGCTTATAATCATACTTTGTGATCGAAGATTCAATAAAATCAAGATCATAAAAGTTTTCGTTAATAGTTTCACTAATAAATTCGGAAAAGCCAAAGCTTCCTCTCTCATATTCATCAAGAAACCCACCATCGCGAAGCGAATCCATATAATTCGTTCCATACATACTACTAACACGAATACCGGGTGTAGTGATAAGTTCTGCGAACTGAGTGACCACATCAGTGTTAGAAAGAGCGGTATCAACTTCGTCTTCGTTCATAAGAAACACATCGGTCCCTTCGCTATATGTTAGCGTCGCCATTGCATTCGGTGCGGTGCGTAGGCTCTTCAATTTTTCTGTAAATGACATTTATTCTCCTTTATTATAATCTTGCCAATCAAACCAAAAACCAAGCGCAACCATAAAATGCATTATAGCCGAACTTGATAATTCTATTATATCATGATAGTCGTTAAGATGCAAGTGTACATGGCCAATTATCCAAAAAGGAATTGCAAATTGTTGACTATACCAAATTAAAGCAAAGCGTCCAAATTTAGCCATCAACGCGATCAGTCAAATACTTGACATCATTGGCAACGTTCTTTTTAAAGGATTGAATCTCTCTCTTAAGTGAGGTAATTTCGTCTGTCATTTGACTCATTCTACTCAATAGAGTGGCCATAGTCTCTGACTGATTAGCAACTTTCTTTTTAAGTGCAGTTACCTCTTTGGTACTACGCGTAGTAGTCTTTGTTGTAGTAGTGGGCATTTGTTTCTCCTTTTTAAATGTACACAAGTCTTTTAGTTTGTCAAACATCTTTCAATCCAAACTACAGTATAATTATTTTTAGTTGGAGGTGAAATATTTTTTGTTGTATTAGTTGTGAGATCAATTGGTAGTAAGCAAGACTTTAAGACTCTAAGTGGGATCTTTGTTCCTCCTGAAATCCATGCCATCTTTTGTACATCACAATTTTCTTTAATTAATACCTTATCATTAGTCGGGTACCAGAAATTATTGTGCCCAATTTCAGATGTATAACATATTGTATTTTTTTCAATTCTCATTTTTCGTGTTCCAGGGTTCACTTATAATATAACAATTTCACAGATAGTTGTCAAGTATTATCTATCAGAATGTTTTGATTTTGTTCGAATAGGGGGCGATAAGGACTGCTGTCCAAAATCTCTAGAATTTTTTACTAATTCTGAGGAACTCGCTAGTTTTTTGTCCCCACCGACGCCCCAAAGTAATTTAACACCCATCTCCTCACAAACAGATTGTTCTGGAGTATTTGATCTTCCGCGATCGCCACCATTGGCAAAGAAATCAGGCTTAAGTCTTCGGATTGCTTCGCAAACCGTTCCGTCTGTATCATCAACTGAATCTACTATGATCACTCCTTTAATAGAATTAAGAATTTCGGCGCGCTGTTCAAAAGTCATGAACACAAACCCCTTCTTACGAAAGAGCCAATCATCTGAATTAGCTATAACAATAACATCTCCAAAGTTGGCCGCATCCCTAATCATTCGAATGTGGCCGGCGTGGACGGGATCAAAGCCTCCAGATACCATCACAGTTGGGGCGCCTGATTTTTCGTCGCCCGGGCTTTTACTTTTTTCGCTATACATTTTATGGTGAACTGTCATTTTAATTTCCTTTCTTCTGTTCCGGGAAGTACTTCTTTACTTTAAACTGTGAGCCTTCTGGGCCACAACGGCGAACTTTCACTTCCAAAAGTCCTGTATCATCATTGTCTTTTAATACACAGCGCAATTCATTTGCATCATCATAATTATCAAAAATTCTGACTTTTTGCCACTTCTTGGGTGTTTTTTCCATTTTTTATACTCCTACATCTCGTAAAATATGAAAATCTATAATATCTACTGTCTCTTCTGGTGAACCTACTTCAAAGGCGCGGCCGGTTTCTTTCAAGGCTGAGAATATTTCGTAATCATTCCCGGTGGGGCCGCATCGATCTCCTACAAACCAAAATGTCCAATTTGGCCCATCAAAATGATTTAAAGCAAATGTCTTATCCCATCCATTAGGAAATATATCGAATGAGGTGTTTCCGCCAAGTTTAACCGTTATGTTCATTTTGGCCGCGGCAATATATTGGTTTAGCTCATCAAGATACTTCTTCCGAATGCCGTATAAATTATCCAATGCTTTAAACACATCTCTATCTTCCTGTAGTGCATTTCTTCCAATTGGACACCAATTTATCATTGAACCTCGATTCTGAACAAAGTTTCCGGTCAGTGGCAGATCATTATTTTCTTCTACTATCTGTGCCTGTAATTTACACAGAACACTCATTAGCTTTTGGAAGTCTTCTTTTCCTACAGAATCAATCATATATTCCTTTGACATTGCATTAAAAATTATTTCTTCATCTCCATATGGTATCACATATTCTGTACCATTACAAGGCAATAAATGACAATTTTGACGTATAATTGGATCAGCTAGGGCAGGCCAGAGCTGTTCTTTAATATATTCTAATCCAGAGCCAGTCAAAAAGCCAATCTCTGCATAACGAGATAATTCTCGCAACGCCTTAAGCATCGCTTTTTGAATCGGCTTTCTGGCTTCAGTTAGTGTTCCGTCTACATCAAATAATATAAGATGTTGGGGTTGCATCATTTAATCTCCTGCTGGTGTGGGGGGCAAAACCCATGGTGATGTAAGTTCATCTTGTTTTTGTTCGCAATCGCAACCAAACACAGATACTGAATCCATGCGGTTGCCGTTAGAGCTACAAGAGGTCTCGCACTGTTTAATAACCTCTTCATCTACTTGACAAGAGTTTACAAATACAATTATAACCACCATTACACAAATGTAAAATATCCCTTTAGCTATAAATGATAAATCTAATGAAGCTAAAGGATCTGGTGGCTCTAGTGGTCTTCTTCTACTTGATCTGTCGTAGTCTGATGTATCGCCCAGTGGTCTCGTCGTAGATGAGTCGTTGTTTGGATATCTCGTCAATTACGTGCTCTCTAAAAACATTTGTTACAGGCTCTTCTTTCAGCTCAGCCTCTCGTTCAGATTGATACTCATATTTCATCTGATCCAACATATATTGTACCCTATGATTTAACTCTTGTGTTCTATATTTTTCGTTTTTTCTAAATTGCATAAATTTATAACCAAAATATGCAAAAGTAATGCTATTAATACCTAAAATTAATAATAAAAAGTCTAACACGGCGTCCTCCTATGTTGCGGTATCTAATCCGGTGTCTCCGGTGTCACCTCCTTCCTCTGGAAAATAACGATACCCTACCTCTACTAGATCATTCCCGCCCGGTATGATCGTAAAATAAATAGTATTATCTGTAGAAGAATAATACCAATCGTAATTTAAAGCCCCATTTATGAAGACTCTGATTGATTCTTCGATAGGCTCATAAGTTAATTCAATCTGCTCATATGGTTCTAAACGTGCAGTTGCATCTACAACACCGGCACTCCAATCTTCGGAGCAAATATCTACAATCTGGCCCATAAAATAATTGGTTGCCTCGATATATCTGTCACCAGTATTCATATCTGTTGTATTGCACAATGATTCTGCCGGTGGTAGATTAACGATACTTGATAAATATGCAGAGCCGGCGCGCTGGGTCATATACCAAGATATATAATCGTCAACCGAAGGAAAGTGGGCATCGCTTTGTTCTTCCTCGTCTGACACAAATACTACCAGTAGTGCGGCATCGTATCGAAGCCAAGTTTGTGCATATGTGTTGTTGACTAGATACTCATAAGACGCGTCAAATCCCTCTTCTCTGTGTCCTCTACCCATATTATTATACATGTTCTCGGCATCAACTATATCATCTCCAGGAACCAACGGAAACTGGGATTCAATAGAGGCGGCGCCGGGGTCATTAGACATCATTGCGAGGCGCCAACCACTGTCAGGGAGCGCCAGAAGCATTGCTTCGATGCCAGCTAATAGTTCCTCGTCAAATCTTCCCATTGAGCCCGAAGTATCGATAACCCAAATGATGTCAACACCATCAACTGATTGAGGCTGGGTGAAAGAATCTATCCAAATTAAGCCTGGATCCATAGGAACTTCTGTTTCGATGTAAACAGGAACTTCAATCTCTTCATAGATGGTTTCGTAAATTATTTCTGTTTCAACTTCTGTTCCGCTACCAACGATATGATAGTCTAAGTTAGTTGTGCAGCCTGTTAAAACGGCTGCTACAAATACTAGCAGTTGTTTAAATAATTTGAGTGCCATCCCTATTAGTACGTAGGGGATGACTTAGCAAAAACGTCCTCTTTACTAAATTTTCTTATTTTAGAGAGATAATGTCGTGCAAAGTAGCGGGAGAAATCTTCGCTCTTTCAAAAATTCGGGCTTTTTTCCAATCGATCACTCTGCTTACTCTCAATGCATGTGCGATCCATTCGCTACAATACCACTTACCACGTTGTTTGATTTTAAAAGGCACAAGATGAGAAAGTATCATTCCCCACCAATCATATTTACAACCCTTGGTTCTTTCAAAAAACTCTTTTATTGTTTCAACTTGTTCTGGTGTAACTTTAATGCTTATAAAGTCCCAGTTTTGGGGTTCCCATTTTTCTTTTTTTATAGCGCAAAGCTTTGAAGAAGAGAAGGGTCCGATACGGATCCACGTAACGTCATCGGGTAAAATAAGTTCAGTATGAGAATATGGACTGCCTGTCCACCACCTAACGATTTTATTAAATAAATCGCCATTACCTTTATAAAACGCTACTTTTATTTCCATTTTTGCTTAGGTTCGTAAATAAACGCCTCCATTAATACGTATTGAGATCGTCCTTTAATCATACCAAAAACTTTAAGATTTTTGCAAAAAAAATGAGGAGCCAAAAGCTCCCCAAGAAATCAAAGTTTTTTTACACTTATTACGGAAGAAACTAGCTCCACAAGAACATCTGGCATTTCCTCTTCTGCGCCCGAGTCAAGCCACATGATTGTCAGTCTATCGTGAATAACTCGGTCATTCATATAAAACGTAGAGTTAACAGCAATAACGATACCAGTCATTTGGTGTTCGTATCCTATTGTAATAAATTCTTTCTCTCTTACAATATCACCAACACGAAACTGGTATTCGTCTTTACTCACATATTAACTACTCTGTCGCTTCGGTAGTCTCGTTAATTTCTAAAAGTTCAATTTCAAAATTAATATCTTGACCAGCTAAAGGATGATTATGATCTAGCACCACCCCTTCATCATCATAGGAAACAATCTTAGCCAAAATAGTCTGACCATTGGCAGACTGCCCCTGCACTTGAGTACCGGGCTCAAATTTATAATCTGGAGGAAATGCACCACGTGGAACTGTAGTGATAGCTTCAGGATTAGGCTGACCATAAGCTTCATCTGCCGTTAGATTGATTGTTTTATTTTGACCCTCTGTCATCCCTACCAAGGCGGTTTCAAAGCCTTTGATAAGGCTTCCTTGACCAACTACCACCTGCATTGGTTGACCCCTGGAGCGGGAATCATCGAACACGTCGCCGTTACTAAAGGTGCCCTTGTAATGAACTGTTACATTGTGTCCATTTGTTACTGTCTTCATTTGTTTATATCCTTTTTATTTTTTCGACTTTCGACTGCTTTTTGTACTTCTTCTGTTGGAAGATCCATGTCTTCTTTTAAAACCCATAAGGCTTTTTCAATTTCATCTGTCACTTCGCAGTCCAAGTCTTCTTCTATGAAGTGAGTTTTTTCATCTCTTCGATATTGTATCTTATTTCTTATATTTTGTATAAATTTATTCATTCTTTTATTTCTCTGAGTATGCCAACTCTAATGTGTGATTTGAATTTGTCGACGTCACCGTTAGAGTGCCGGCATTATCAGCTCCACCAGAGGCGACGGCTTCGCCACTTTCGTTAACAATGCCATCAACGTCCTCGTCTACATACGCCCACAAATATACAATAGTATTTGACGGCACCGCAAGGCGCCAGTCTTTTACTGCCTCGCCGGTGAGTTCTACCCACTCAAACTCATCAAAATCATAAGCAATCGATTGTAGAGAATTAACCGTTAAGTCATTATTCGGGCGATACTTGAGTGCCGCCACATAAACCATAGAACCGGCAGGAAGGTCATCAAAAGCGCCTTCTTCTACGCTTACAGTTCCTGTAAGTTGCACAAACGGAATGATGTTAAGACCAGAGCCATCTCCGAGAGGAATTTGAACTTCCATATCATCAAGATTATGATCATCAACATCAATTGGGTTGCCGTCTTCTCCGTCAGTGTTTACATAAGCTCCCCAGCTGTCGTTGGGATCAATGAGCAAGTTGGCGTCTGAATCAACAGCGCCAATTAAATTTGTCTGACCAAGATCATCACAAGTCTCAAATCCATAATTGCCGGAAGCTCCGTCCTCTGTTGCGACTGTCTCAAACCAAGAAGCGTCAATCATTGAAGTTCCTGCGGTATCGGTCATCATAATCATACCATCAGCGCCGACTGGCACAAATTCGTTGATTGTAACCGGGCCGGAGATATAAATATCGCCACATCCGGTACCACCGCCCCATTGGCCAAAGTCACCCCAATCATCGCCATCAGCTCCACCGCCACCAGGGCCAGCACCACCTCCGCCTCCTCCGCCAGAACCACCAGAGCCGAAGTCTAAATACTCAACTAAAATTGTGATATTAATATCTGTAGCGTTGGTATCTTGTTCAATTAAGATCTCATCTGGCCAGATGCCAATTGGGTCATCAGGGTTAATAATTCCATCCTGCCAATAATCCATTACAGCATAAACCATAAGTTCCCGAGAAGATTCCATCTCAAGAGGAATATAATAGTCATCGCCTGTAGTTGAGGGATAAGAAATAGTATCTGTGCCATAATAGGTTTCTGTCCCAAGCTTGTTGCTCGTATAAGCACCCACCCAAATAGCTCCAAAGGGAAAATCTGAGTCATACGCTTCTTCGGCAGAAAGAAACTCTCGCTCTCCATCGTCATTTTCGATATATAACTCTACTGATACATTGCCAGCAATGCTAGCATACACTGTAGTATCTTCATCTCCGCCAGAATCGATAGCATTACCCGAATCATCAGAGATCCCAGCGTCTAAGCCTTCATAAGAACCATCATCGGTCCCTAGATCTCCCTTGTCATATGATGTTTGATCGTTACACGCTAAGCCGAGGCTTAGTGCGCATATTAATAGTTTCTTATTCATTGGTTAACCTTTCCTGTAGTTATTATAACACAAAGCAGCTAATCCTGTAGATACTCCGAACCAAATCCAGCTTCCGCTAATAATAGCAGCAACAGCACACACAGCATTAATGACCGAGCACCACAAGCTGACGTTTCTTGAACTTAAAAATTCTCTCATTTTATTCTCCTTAATTAAATGGTGGAAGCGGCGGGAGTCGAACCCGCGTCCACGATACCTCAAAAGGCAAGTCATTCACAAGCTTAGTTGGTTTTTATCAACTACCAACAAAATTAGACGGCTATTATCTAATGCTTACCGTCCTGTTGCATTAGATGGTTTGATTTTTACAACTTGTCTGTTGTTTTTGATTAGATTGGATAGAAGGCCCTAATCAGCCTCCTCGATTAAGCCGCTAAGCGTGCTGCTTCGAAGTGTGTGTTGTTATTTGCAACTATTATTTTGAACTTTTAAGGTTGTATCTTACCTACTTGCACTCGACTTCATCCTTACCCTGTCGAAACCATTTCGCTCCCTTTTCTTACTTTCTTGACTATAATCCCTACTGGGGCTCCATCGTCATCGTCAAGCCAAATGACAATTTCTTCTTTTGATTTCTCTCTATATTGTTTTTTAATATCAAGAGCTTTCTGAGCCGCCTTGATGGCGGCCGATTCTGAAGAGTGTTTACTAATTAAATCACCTTGAATAAAGCGACCATTGTATGCATATACTTTCCACATTTTTCCTCCTGTTAAAAAGCCAACCGTCTGTGGTTCTCTTGCTCCCCACTCGCTAGTCTCCCAATTGTTTTATATCCTTATTGAGACATCCGGATATTAACTTATTTTAGTTTTTAAACGGTTGGTTTAAGTTTTTCAAACATCTTTGAAGTAATCTTCTACTTCATATTTTCTGAGCAATTTCTTAAATTCTACATAGGTAAGATCTAAGAATCTTGCTGCATCTTTTTTAGATTTAGTTGTTGAGATAGCAAATTTTAAAATTGCTTCCTGAACAATCTTATTAGAATTTCTCCAAATATCAAAACCATATAACCTATTATTAATAAGATCGCATGAAAGCTCTAATTTGATAGCTATAAGGTCTTCTAATGTGAGATTAGATACTAACACTAATAAACTATCATTTAACTTGTTTTGATCTCTTAATTTAGTTATAATGCTTTTATTGATAGTAGTTGAAAGCTTTTGTTTGTTTGCCATCACATAACCAACACATATAATGTAATAGGTTTTCAGAACCTTGTCAAGTGTTTTTTATAAAAAAGTTTTCACAGGTGTTTTCAAAAGCAAGTCTACCCAAAGTCCGGAGGTGGTGGTGCGGTCATCTTCGAAGTGGGCCAAGTAGCCAAGTCCTCCCCCACGGCATTGAGCAGGTCATCGAATTTCTCGGACTTCCATATTCTTTTTACGAGCCTTATTGCCTTTGGGTCTACTCCTTGATCTTTCAGGGCTTTTGTAAATTCTTTAAATTCTTGTCTATTCATCATATCTGTCCCACGATCACCCCGGATTTCGGGTGCGTCATAAACAATGTCCATGGCCTTGCGCCATTTTTGTCCATACTTTGAATCAGGACCAAATAATTTATTACCTATATCATTTATCTTTTTCTGCCATCCCTTTTGTTGGAATTCCTCGGTCGAGTAGTCGTAATAGTCCCATGCCGCATCTTGTTCGATACCGGTTTCGCTGGCTTGTTGTGCAGCTTCTCTAGCTTGATCGGCGGCTTCTTTATCCTGGCGCAGCACCTCATCAAACATCCGCGCAAACTCATCATTGTCGGGCATCTGTTGGGAAACTTTATCTGCTTCCTGTGCCATTTGCTGTACAGCTTCATTATCAACTTGGCTTAACTGTTGTGCGGATTGTTCTATTGCCTGATCGAGTTGTGGCATCACTTCAAGTGCGGCTTCAGGGTTTTGGACTACTTGCTCTAAAGCTTGTCCTACACTCGGATCGATTGCGCTAGTAGCATCAGCAACTTGAGACACCGCTTGTTGAAATTCGGCGGGATCGGCGCCGGCTGCTACTAACGAATTGATTGTTACGGCGCCCGCCGCTGCTACTAATCCTAATAAAACTACATCGCCTACTTTGCCTAAAGTGCCTTTATCTTTTAATTTTTTGGCAAAATTCATTACCTTGCCTACTGCTTCTCCGCCCCTCTGAAGAAGCATATATGCCTGAGTACTTGCTCTTAAAATCGCATCGTTACTTTCTTCTTGTTCTGAGAGATTATTAAAAATATAATCAATCGACTTTTCCCACTGCTCAAGGAAAAGCTTAAAATCGTCATCACTCTCGTTAAGAGTCGAAAATCTATCGTAAAAAGAAACTTTTTGAATTGAATCGTTTTCAAAAAGGTATAAGTCGCCGTAATTTTTAGTGCGCTCAGTCTCTGCGACGAACTTGCGCCAATTTTCCATTAAGAGTTTCATAGTTCAATTTCAAGTTCTTCCTCACCGCCTTCTTCTCCGCCAAGACCAAGATCTTCACCACCACCTTCTTCGGGAGCAGGCTCTTCTTCTTTAGCGGTATCATAAGCTTGATTTGTGGGCTCTTCAACAGAGCCAGATAATTCGCTCTCAAACTTATCAAAATAAAGCTTGAGATTGGCAATCAGATAATCATAGAAAAGCTCTTGATCTTCGGGATTCGAGAGAAGCTCATATGAGTCAATAATGCTTGATTCAATTTTTTTGAAACTTTCATAAGCCATGTTACGACCAGTCTCATCGCCTTCAACACCAGAGCCAAACTCCTCACGCTCATCAGGCGCCTGCTCTTCTTCTTCGGCTTTTTTCTCTTGGTCTGTTCGAATATCGATAAACTTATCATCATCACCGATTTCAATATCGATCTCTTCGTCAAGTGACTCCATTTCTGCTTCTTCGTCGCCGGCTTCGTTATTGACTTTTGCTGGAGTTAAAGTGTTAATCACTGCGTTAACAATATGAGCCCTAAAAGATTGTCTTTGATTTTCGTCTGTAGTAAGAGACTTGTAATCTACTTGTAAAACCGGCACAATCTTCTTTAAAAGCTGTTCCAATACATTGATTCCTGTAGATTTGTTAGGTGTTGGATCTACGTCTGGAACATCAGATTCTGAAAGCATTTTTTTGAGTTCCAATCTCATGAGTTTTTTCAATGTGTTGCGAACTTCTTGTTCTTCATCTAATCTTTTTTGTTTGACATGCCGAATTAATTGGCGTATATTCTCTCTTAGGACTTGTTCGTCTTTATTCATTGTGAAATGCCTCTTTCCATAATTAGTCTCATAACTTCATCAACCATGCTTAAATCTAGATTTTCTTTCGCCACAGCTAGTGGTCCTCGGGTGACCAGTCTCTGTCTATCTTCCTCTTCTTCATTATCTTTTTTAATTTCTTTGGAGTTAGCCCAAGGGCCCTTTCCTTTAGGTCCGATGACTCCTCCCTGTATATCACCGACACCGGCCCCTCCCATTCCAGAAACTTCTTCAAGAGATTGCATCCCCAAAATTTGCAAAACAGCATCAGCATGCTCGCCAGCAAAATCTCGCAACTGTTCTTTATGGGCTATAACATCTCCTAAAAGATTTCTCATATCTGTTGCGCTAAATGGCTCACCATTGGGCCGAGCCAATGGCTCAACAGCGCTCTCTTCAGGTGGTACAAGATTCAGATCGCTTCCTACATATTTTCTAGCGTTTGTCCAACGTGACGCATCGCCACCTTTATTGCTCGCGCCTAAAATAATCGTATCTCCAGCGTTGACAGGATCCATACCCATTTCTTCAGCAACCTTTTCACGTTTGCCGGCCTGACCGCTTATTTCATAAGCCGCATTTATTGGAGACGCGTATGAAGATTCATAAACTTCTACTTTAGGATTAGTTCCTACAAACAAATTCCAAATCTGGCGCGAATGATCTGCTGTAATTTCTTTTCCGTTTGGAAGTTTTCTTCCGTTTCTTGTCGGCGCAGAGATTAAAACAATAACCCTATCGGCTTGAGCTGTATATTGTTCAACCATATCTACATGGCCCATATGCGGGGGCTTAAATGCACCAGGAACAATCGCGACTGTTTCGCCTTGTACCGGCTCATCTTCGAATTCAATATCGACAACAGGATCTTCGTCCTCTTCTTCTTCTTTCATAATAATGGGCGCCCCAGGCGCCTTTTGAAAATCGGATGCAGTGCCTCCGACAATGAACTCGCCCGTAATCTTAACTGGCTTGGTAGTTCCGAATGTTTCTTCATCTCGCAACACTACCCCTTCATGGTTGATTACATCGCCCATAGGGCTAGTTAGAGCCCTTAACATTTCATTTCCAAGCATTCGTGCGGCGTGCATAAATACTGTGCCGTAAATGGCGTCTGCGGCGTCTTGTTCATCTACTGTATCAACTACCGACTGTTTACCATTAGAGAGTATTTTATAAAGATCTTTGTGAAGAGGATGCCAAGTCATTGTCTTCGCTTCGCCGTGATCATCAGCAACACGAACCTTCATAGATCTATAGCCTGGGTTTGTTGCTTCTTGAAGCCACTCACCCAAGGATTTCTTGATCGTTCGATCATCAGATACTCTAATAGATAATGGTTCTGACAAGGCGCCGGTATAGTCTACATCTGCCATCGTTTCTGTCGGAACATCTCCATAAATTTGAAATCCATATTCCTCTCCGTAAGGCTTAAGTTTTTCAATCAATCGGCCCATGACTGCCGGATCATAGGAAACTTCTCGACTAGGATCTTTGATAGGGACCTCTTTACCATTTTTGGGATTAATCATTGTAGGCCTTTCGCCACCGGGACGAACATTACCTTTACTAGCACCAGACTTTGCTACGCGTTGGTAAAACTGATTTAAACCATGGATAGCAAGAAAGTTTTCATCGTACTGAGTTACGTTAGTTTTGCCTTCGACATATTCAGTATTAAGAAACATCGATGGATCGTCCCACATTCCTAGAGTCTTAAGTTCTGGCTCTACATCACCAATAGCGGCATTAAGAATAGTTAAAAGTTGCGCAACAAATCTACGCATTCCATGTCCAGGTGGAAATCTTTCAGCAAATCTATCAACGGTAATACCACTGATATCGATTTCCTTCATAGAACCACGATCAACGGCAAACTCATGCCCATTAGGTGTTTCTACTACCTTAAAAGACACGTTTACGCCGTCTATCTTAACGCTCCCGCCCCTTGCTTCTTCAACAAAGGTTTTAGCTCGATTGAAAAAATCTAAGAGGTCAGAACCGCTTTTAACCCAATCTAAATCAAATGGGTGATTCATATGCCCAGCGGCACCACCCATGGCTTACTTTCCTTTCTTGCGTCTTTCTTTAAGAACCTTCGCGATAATGCGACGGACCTGAGCTTCGCTAACCTTTCCACTAGAAGAGGCACGATGTTCTCTTCCTGCGTCTCTACTTTGCTCCCGCTCGTCTCCGCGATCTCCTTCGCCTTCTTCAAGTCCTTGTCCTCTTTCGTCGCCACCCATTGTAGAAACGGCGCCCGAACCACCTAAAGCATCTTTAATACGCTGAACTAATGATTCTAGCTCGTCTGCAAGCGCGCCAGGATCGTCCGATACTTCCACTGCGGCCTGATCACCCATATCGTCACCTATAGCCACCATCTCCATGCCACCGGGCTCGTCGTGGCCACCACAGCCCTCTTTTACATTTTTATTCCCCGGTACATTTTTATTCCCCGGTATGTGCGCGACTGTAGGTTGCTGAGCACGCGATCTGAGCCTCTCTATTTCTTTGTCCTCTTCTTCCCATGGATTCTCGCCATCAGGATTCTCACCTTCATCGTCATCGTCTTGCCCGGGCTCGTTGGGCTCGTATGTAGCTTTAGTACTCCAGCTCTTCCCACCATCGCTATGGGAAGAAGTATACTCATCTAATTTTCCAAAATTACTGAGATCCATTTTAAAACCCCAGGCTTCCGATAGGAGACTCTTCAATTCCCCGTTTTTCCATTTTTTTGTAGACATTGAACTTTTATCTCCTTTATGTAAATGTTCGTAGTAAATAGTACCCTTTGTGCTGTCTTCCCAATCTCTAAACACAATAGATGCTTGATATGCTTGTATTTCCATGGTCCTCATGTGAGGATCGGCCTGCGCATAGCCTTCTTCACCCATATTTTGGACATTTTCGAAGTCTCCATTACATTTTTGGGTATGATGTTGCAGTTCATGAGCTAAAGATCGCATGATATCCTTGGGGTGCCTATTAGTCGTATAGAGCGTAATTGACTCCTTTTCGGGGTCATAAAAGCCTGTTTTGCCCAATGGATTATCCGCATTTTGCTGATCTTGCCTTAAAAACAGCTTCGGAGGCCGATCAAAGCCCATTTTCTCTTGTGCAAACGGCATAAATTGCCGAATTAAGTCTTTTAGAACGTCATTCACTTAAAAATACCTCTTTTTGTGCGTCAGAATACCAAATATACTCTAAATAGTTCCCAAATGGGTCTTTTACATAAACTCCGGTCGTTCCATCACGATGATAGACCACTTCTCCCATTTCTAACGGCAAATCAGCGATATTTTCGACTAAAATACCAAAATGGGGGTGTGGATAGTGCTTTTTATCAATTAAAGCGATGTTTGTGTTGGAAACACTCATTCTAATGTACCTTGAGTCTCGAAAAGTGACTTTTCCGTCTAGTTTTTCGGTATACCACTCCTCGGCGACCTTTAGATCGTCTACAAGTACAGCAATATGGTCAATAATTGACATCATTGTAAATTATCCGTGGAATTAGACTTTGATACTAACTTTAAGCTAGCTGTAAAGAAGTCGATCTCGCTAGATGTATCATTTACTGGCTTCACTGTGGAAATTGAAACTAATCTTCCTGACCGAATCTCATTTTTTATCTCGATAACGATTCCATAGTGAGATTGCCAATCATTAATATCTCGATCCCATGTCGACCACTCAACAATGTCGCCTACATCAAAAATTTTTGCTGTTAGGTCACCAAAATTATCTTTTTCATTCATTTGGAGGGGGCACCTTCTCATCATAACTAGAAGTAATGTCGGATAACCGCTGAAATTCGTTAAGCTCTTCATTATAAACAATAATTTCTTTTTCTTTTAGGTTAACCTTCCTATATTTTTTAGTTCTTCGATTAATAATCTCAATCTCAAAGATCTTTTTAATTATTTTCTTCTTTCTTCTCGCCATTTTATTGATTTTGCAACTTTAATGCGAGAATCAAAGCTAAGAGAGTAACGGCTGTAAACTCAAAGTCCCATATTCCGTAAGAAACCCATGTTCCCAAAACTATGGCAGTTGCTTGCCAAAAAGTTCCAAATTTAAATAACATCAATCATATCCTGTGTGTAATAATTCTTCAGGCTCGATACAAACCATATCTCCACCATGTGTATAAATTAAAGTTCTACCTACATCATCAAATCTTTCTTGTATTATAAAGGCTTTTATGCCTCTATAGATTTTTTTATGCATTCTTGTAGTTGGATCCCAACACCAGATCTCTCCGTCGCCATCGATGGCCACTTCTGGTATTAGCTCGTCCTCTTCTGTAAGGTCACCAGAAATCTGCTTCATTAATTGTTTAACAAATGCGCTAGCTGTGCGTTTCTTGGCCATTAAATTAACTAGAGTTCAATAAACTTAAAAACAATTATCAATAATAACCGCCTTCCCAACGAACTCCTAAAAGATGAGTATTATAATATTCTTCTAAAATATTACAATTATTTAATTAAATAAAATTCATAGCAAATAAGACAGCAGCCATACCGAACTGAATAACTGCAAATATTGTAACAGCTTTTGTCTTAAATGTTTTCAAATTTTCCAATTCTCGGAGCGCATATTTTATTTGAGAAGGAGAAGCTACCTCATCAATCTTCTCTTTCCATGCTTTTATTTCTTCTAAACGATCCTCTTTCGCTTTAATCTTTGTAATTTGTTCTTTTACAAGCTGTAGTTCACTGCGCATGCTCTCAATGCCTGTATTAAGAGTTTCTAATTGTTGTAACACTAATTTAGAATAAGTTTCCCATCCTTGATCGCTTGGCATAATAAGCCCTCCAACTATAAATAGCTTTTAACTAACAAGTAATCTCTTCTAATTGATAGTCGCCATCAATTCCGACTACTTTGTAGATTATTAATTTAAAATCATCTGGTTTAATGCGATCGAGGTTCTCGTTCTGGCAAACTTTCTGTAACACATCGTCAATATTACGCTGAGAGTCTTCATAATATTCAATACGATGAATATTAGATTTACCGTCAGGCATTATTTTCTGAGCTATCATGTTAGCGATTACATCCCCTTTAGATTCTCCTTCGGTAGCAATCGGCCTCACTTGATTTGAATCAATGTTTAATTCATCTAAGTAATTCAGAATCGGCCCAATTGAGTTTCCTCGTCTTGCTGTTACAATATATGTTTTAGAATCTGATGGAAAGTTTCTCATAACATCTGTAACCAAGGTAATCTCACTAGGATCTTTAACCATAGAAAAATCGCTTAGATCAATTTGATAGCCTAGCTCGACTAATTGATCGATTGGATCAAAGGCATCGATACCTTCGCGTTCTGAAGCTTCATTCATATATTCTTCAAACTCTTGCTGGTTACGCAAGACTGCCGTCGATCCATCGGGAGCTTTAACGCGCGTCTCCGATTGAGTATGAGCAATTGTTTCATCAAAATCAAAAATGCGAAGAGTTGTGATGGGCTCTTCCATCTCGGTGATAAACTTGCGCCAATTTTCAAATAAGAGTTTCATCTATATTACACTCCTAATACATTATACTCCCAAACGCACGAAACATTAACCTCAACAGGATTCGCGGCTGGATCAATACTAACACCAACAACATCACCAGCTGAAAAATGAGCTGAACCGGTGAATACAAAGACACCTACTTTTGCCGGCCCCGCAGCCATTGAAATAGACACTGTTTCCACATACCGACCACTATCATTAGCATTTACCAGTTGAGTGGGACTAGAAGCCTTATATAGTTTTGCGACCGGATTTGCTGTATGTTGAGAACCTGATGGCCTGAACACCACTCTCTTTAATTGGCCCCCAAAGGGAACTACCATCTGATTAATATAAGTCGCATTATTAGGAGCGTTGGCTTCTGACAATGTATAGAATGGAAGCCATTTTTCAGTTGTATTACTTGTAGCATACGCGTGCTCGGTAATATGAATTTGTCCTTGAGAACGAATAGCTCCTGTGACCGCCAGTGTGGCTTGAGGGCCTACCCACCGAACAACGTTACTTCCTGTAATTGTATTGGAATCAGAAAATATAGGAATTTGAAGAGATTTAGCCGCGCCGGCTACATCTACCAAAGTACTTCCCCAAACTCTACCATCAACCTCGTCAGTTCTCATAAGGCCGTTGCCGTCGACAACCAAAACAGTATTATCTACGCCGGCCGGCACGTTTACCAACTTAATATCTTCAGAATATAAAGTTGTATCAACGCTAGCTCGGTCTCCAAGAACTATTGAGCCCGAGGCTCTAAAGGAGCCTGATACCCTAGTGGCGCCCCCAATGGTGGTGCTTCCAGATGCATTAAGTTGCGCGGCTGTAGTAATGTATCCCACAGAATTAATATTAGCAGACGCAGAGAGCCTGCCTGTTATTTGGAGCTTGCTTCCATCAAAAATAAGATTAGATTCGCCGCCTAATGTAGTTGTTCCGCCCCATGTGGCCACTTGATTGTTTAAGGGAGTACCACTATTTTCAATTAATTGAGTTCCCCAAACTTTAGCATTGATCTCATCAGTGCCTATTTCATTACTTGAATTTACTACCATAACCGTGTTATCAGTAGATGCCGGAAGGTTAGGGACTGCAATAGTGGCAGCATTAATTGTAACGCCATCTCCTGACGCATCACCGAGAGTTGAACTTCCAGAAACTTTTAGATATCCAGCTGTAACAACGTTGCCAACAAAATTCGCATTACCAGATCCGGAGACGTCTCCTGTAACTTTAACATCACCTCCCGCAGGATTTAGATTAATATCTCCATCAATAGTGAATGTAAGGTCGGCGGCAGTAGCATCATCATCAACCGTTGTGATTGTGGTTGCACCGTGGGTGGTGGTTTGAATCTGGAAATAGTCGCCATTATCGGCTGAGCTTTCAATTCTAAGATCGACACCACCGTCCTCAACGTCAAGCTGGAGTCCGAAGTTGAGATCTCCGCCTCCTGCTTCGATCCTTGCACCTTGGACGTAGCCGGTGCCGTTTGTTCCACCTTGTGCATTAATAAGCGCGCCGAATACAAAGGAGGATCCCTGATTGTCGGCGTGCGAAAGCGTCGGAGTGACGTATAATCCATACATATAATTGGTACCATCGAGGGCTGTGGCATTATCCATGTCAACCTTAACGCCATACATGGTGTTGTTTGATGTACTATCACCAGTCTTATCAAAATCTATATTCAGACCGGTTACTGTCGCTGCGGTAGTATCTGAGTAATTCTTGTCTAACTCGACTCCTGTAATACCACCATCCGATTGAACATGTAGCGCTGTGGCGTTAATTGCCGAGGCATTATTCTGAATTACGATTGCGGTATTTCTTGTTCCTGTGTTTGACGAATTATCATCAACATAAAGAGCATTACCGGTGGTTAAACCATCTGCTGAAACATTAATTACCTTCGCTGTCGTTACGGCATTTGCGGTTACATGAACCACATTCGCATCAATGTTAGAAGCGTTAATATCGAGCGCAATCTCATCTGTATCATTGCTATTTAGTTGTACAAGTGGCACCCCAAAAGCACCCGCAGAAGCATTGTTCTTTACTTCCAGTGTGGCGCCAGGGGATCCTGTATTGTCGCCGATGCTCATCCTATTAGAAGATCCCTCAACAAAAATCATATGAGATTCGTCTGCGGATTCAACTCTAAAGTCAACGTCAGCCCCTCCCTCGTTGAAAGCGACCTCATCGCTAGCCGCGGCATTAACGATGATCTTCCCGTCAGCCATTAACTTAAGATTCGCCACTGCGGCATCAGCATCGTTAGTACTCAGCGTTGTCGCCCCACTCGCCCCAACCGAAATCTTGAATTGATCGAGGATGTTATCTGGCGATCGTGCTATAATATGAGTCCCGTCATTGGGAACCGTAATATCAACCCCAGTGTGAGTGTCAGCACCTGCCAGAGTTATAGCCACGCCTTTCATCGACTGCGTGCCCGATGTTCCACCAGTCATTCTGCAATCTAGACCAGTTGAATTAAGGGTACCAACGTGGGTCGGCGCATCTTGGTTGAAACTAATGGCAATAGCGTCATGAATTGCCGTTTGGCCCGATGCGACTATGCCAGTTACATCATAATCAACAAGCAAGCCCTGCGGATCGGCTGTGTAATTACCGATGCTGGTAGTGCCAGTATAATTTCTGTCAATTTTTATAGCCGGTATAGCGGTGTTAGAAGAATTTGTTGTCGTTAAAGTATTGCCATCAAAAGTTAAGTTGGAAGATCCTTCGGCAGTATTCGCGTCTGTCCAGACGGCTATCTGATCATCTGCTGGTGTTCCAGACGCATCAACTAAAGTAGAGCCCCAGACACGAGAATCAATTTCATCATGAACAATCGTACTTCCGTTATAGACTAGAACAGTATTATCGGTACCAGCCGCAACATTTGCTATATTAATTGTTGCGGCATTAATTGTAACGCTATCGCCGGATGCATCTCCAAGGGTAGAGCTTCCGGAAACTTTTAGATATCCAGCTGTAACAAGATTGGGAGACTCAGAGCCTCCGCCACCAGAAGTTATATCAGTTTCAGCAACAGTATTCGATTTATAATAAAGCTTGCCGTCTTCTTTGCCGTATAATACACCACCATCATTAGCGGCCGGTGTGCTGGGTATATCGCTACCCCCCAATTCTGCAGAAATATGAATAGCACCACTAACTTCTAGTTTTTCATCCGGATCGGCGACACCGATTCCGACGTTGCCTGCGGAGTCTATTGTCATTCGTTGACTATTATTTGTCGTGAAATACAATGAATTTGCATAATCTCCACCATGCCTATAGCCGATTCTTCCTATATCGGTATCGTCTGCATCTCCAAAATAAATAACCCCACCGTTAGGGTCCAGCAAAGTTATCGCAGTACTGTCATCGTCTTCTACAATAATTCCGTTTGCTTGGTCCCCGGTA
>Ga0181372_1000008_pt1 | contig 53279 bp, 38 predicted proteins | sample LowvirmetaG_5_FD_130161 | JGI IMG/M metagenome (GOLD analysis project Ga0181372, IMG submission 130161) | Marine viral communities from the Subarctic Pacific Ocean - Lowphox_08 viral metaG | ecosystem: Environmental > Aquatic > Marine > Oceanic | place: Subarctic Pacific Ocean | collected...
ACAAATTATTAAAGAAGCTATAGAAGAGGGGCTGCCCGGTACCGGGTTAACGGGATCGTCGCGATGGGTTCCCACGCTTCCGGAGCCTTGGACTCCTGAGTCTGCGGAAAAGCAACGAGAAGCTGGTTTCGTAGGCGCAAGTGCGGGAGAACTCAAGGAGAGCAAGGAAATACTTTTAGACAATATGAAAGCTGCTCGCGCCGCAGAAGAATATGGTGTTGCTAGTAGTCTTGAACAGTCTATTATGGCTTTAGAAGAAGCTATATCTGCTCTATCTCATAGCCGTAACGAGCGCGGTAATAGCTAGCTCCTATTTAACTTAGGGTATTTTACATATGAGGACATATGATCTATATATTATATGATCACTGTGGGCGATTTAATATATTTAGCCGCTGAACAAAGGAGACGCTATAAAGTATGGGCGGAGTAGCAGGACATTTAGCACATCTTTACGACAATCGTAACTTAACTTATAACAATATGGCGGATATCCTCCAAAAAGCAGCTTCAGGTGAGCTTATTGGAACGGAAAAGACAGACGGTTATAACATTTATCTCGGCTATGTCGATGGAAAACCACGTGCTGCGCGTAATAAGGGCGATATGTCTCGCGGTGGCATGAGTATGCAAGATCTACTTAATCGTAAATTTCAAGGCGGCGAAAATGCAAGAAATGCCTATGTTAAAGCTTTTCAAGCTTATGAAAGTGCAATTAATTCTCTAACAGAAGATGAGCGCACTAATATCTTTGGCCCTTCCGGTGATATTTTCTACAATGCAGAAATTCAAGGGCCAATGGCTAGCAATGTAGTAAATTATGATGAAAACATAGTAAATATCCATCACATGGGCCATAAAAGATATAACAAAGACACAAATGATATAGAAGCAATTGATACTAAGCAACAGTCGGCCGTTTTAGACAGTTTAATCGATCAATTTGAAAATCCCGGCGAGGAACAGCCCTTCAGTATCAAAAGGACAGCGTTCTTAGAATTAAATAAGATAACAGATGAGTCAATCGTCGATAAGGCCTTGGAACAAATCCAAGAAACCGGTTATTCTGGGGATATGACCATTGAAGAGTATCTCGAAGACAAACTTTGGCCGGAAGTTAACAATCACTTTCCAGAATTTGAAGAGACAACCAAACAACAATTAGTCGATAGAATATTACAAAAAGAAAATCGCTTGACCCTAGGACAGCTTACCAAAGGTTTAGATAAAGAAACGAAACAAAAAGCATCTCAATTCGTCAAAGACTCAAAGAGTCTTATCGGGAAGCTCATTTGGCCCATCGAGTTGGCAATTCATGATTTTGCCGTTGTACTGTTGCGGGGCCTTAAAAGCGCATATATTTTAGACAATCATAAAGAAGTGCAAAGGCTAAAAAACGAAACCGATGCAGCAATCAAGGCAATCTACTCTTACAAAGGGCCTGCGCAGGAAGAAGCGCATGCAGTATTGGCCCGACAATTATCAAAACTCAAGAAACATCAATATATTGATACGGTGGTTGAAGGCTTTGTTTTCGAACATGATGGCCAGATGTATAAGTTTACCGGAAATTTTGCCCCAATGAACCAACTTTTGGGTCTATTTAAATATGGACGAGGAAATATACCTCGAATGGTAAAAGAATCGATTCTAGAACAAAACGAAGGTCATAATCGTAAAAGAATCATAGCTATTTACCCGGGAAGGTTCCAGCCAATGGGTGAACATCATGTTAATGCGTTTAATCGCCTTCGCGAAGAGTTTGGCCATGGGAATACTTTTATTTCTACTTCTAACAAAACTGATTCGGCTCTCAAGAGTGGAGTACCCAGATCGCCATTTGATTTTCATGAAAAACAAATGATCGCTTCTGCACATGGAATACCAGCAGAGAGCTTTGTTATGACGTCAAATCCATATAATGCCAAAGAAGTGCTCGATAACTTTGATCCAGAAGACACGTCTGTTATATATTTTGTTGGCGACAAGGATATGCGAACAAATCCTAGATTTGCTAATTTAGATGGTTTCACTCAAAAAGGAACTCCAACATATTTTAAAGAATACACCGAAGATCAAACCTTGGAAAATTATAAAGATCACGGATATATTGGCGTTGTTCCTCATCAAAAAATTGATTTAGCTGGTGGGGATATGTCTGGTACTTCTCTTCGTATCGCACTTAAAGATGCCGATGAAGACGAATTCGAAGATATAATGGGTTTTTATGATCCGGAAATTTATGATTTTGTTAAAGATAAACTTACTCCGACAGAAGATTATGAAGAAATGGGAGAAGAAGAAAAACTAATGGAGGGAACCCAGCAATTTCTGGGTATCTTTTGTGGGTTAGCCGAAGAAGTACTAGAAGAAATATACATAAAAAGAAAATGTAAGAAGAAGTCCGGTGAAACTGGTGATTGTGCAGTGATCAGTAAGACAACGGATAAACAAAAAGCTTGTTACGATAATTGTGACGATGCTCGAGCCGTAATGCACCTTGAAGAAGAGGAATTAGAAGAAATCGCGGTGATGGGTGGCGGTGCAATCGCCTTTGGCGCAGGACAAAATGTCAAAACAAAGCGAAAAGAAAGAAAATTGAAAGAAGAAGAAGTTAACGAAGCATTAAACTACTTATTACAGAAACTTGGAGTATAAAATATGATTGAACGTGACGAATTTTTGCAAGAACTAAAAGAAGAGAAGCGTTTACGCAAAACAGTCCGTGGACTCCTTAGAACATGGCTTAACGAAAAAACGGTGGCCGAGAAGAAAGGTGCGCTTGAAGAAAGTAGGTTGCGCACTTTAATTCAACAATTAGTTGTTGAATCTAACGCAACGGATATTGCTGCAGAACAACCTCATGAAAGCACCGGCATAAATGAGCTTAAAAAGCTGCTGGTCAACATCATTCCTACAATTGAGGACGACTACAAGACTCTCACCAGTAATAAAGAACAAAGATCATCTTTTAGAGCGCACATCCTTAACGCAATACAAAATTCTTTGGAGCCAGTTGATATTTTAGCCAACGCGGATAGTGAGCCAACTGAAGAATTAGCGGAAGCAGAAGATGACGTCACCATTAAAACAGTATCGGATGAAGAAAAATTTATTCCAGTAAGAGATCTCGACCAAGAAGAAGAAGTTGAAGAAGAAGAAGAGGCTTTTAGCACTATTGAAGGAATGGATGAAACTGGCCGAAATTTCGCTGCGAATACTTATAATAAAATTGAAAAACAAATTTTAAGTACTTATGAAAGTTTAGCTAGTGAAGAAGATCGCGATAAGTTTTATGATTATCTATTAACTAACTTAAAATTATACTTTGACAAGTTTGAAGATGAGCTTAAGACAGTAGTACCAGAGCCTGAATCACCAGATTATAATCCTGAATCAGCAGAAGGCACTGCAGATGTTACTTTATAAGAAATAATAAATTAATTTAAAAATATTTTATCATAAAAATATACTTAAGTCAAATGATTTGGAATAAAAAAAAGAAATCACCTACCAAATACCAAAGCTATAGCACTATTAATAAATTCAAGTCTGAAGGTAAAATTACCTCTGAGTCTTTGAATATCATCAATAACATTTCGCTGGAAGATCTAATAGCTATTAAGCTAGAGTTGACAACTAGATATTTATGTGGTAAACTCTTTGGAATACCAATTTGGCGTACTGCTCGCTTAGCCGTTACTGATGCGCTTTTAAAAACCGCACTAAGTATCAGCAGAACTAAGAGAGAAGGTGCTAGATTTTTAGGTATTGATTATATGGATTTTAATAGACTTATTAAAAAACATAAAACAGAGTCTTTTTTCGAAAATGGGGGTGAAACGGTTTCGACAGAGAAGAAAGAGAATTAATGTGCAAGACTGTGAGAGTAGCACAGTAAAAATACTCAACTTTTTATAAATGCTAACAATAATGTTGAGCTTGATTACGCACTAGCTGCTTAATCGGAAGTTTTTAGTAACTTTCTTAAGAAATACTAAACATTTCCAGTTTTAAGAAAAACTGGTGGTACGCGCAGTGGATTTAAAGCTTGTTGGAGCAGAAAACCAACTAATCTTGTGAATGACATGATTTTTAATCTTTTTTGGACTCGGGTTCGACTCCCGACACCTCCACCTTATAATTTCCTTTAAATTTTTCGTATTTGTATGATAGACTGAGAAACGAAAGATATTGAAGATGATTTAAGTTAATAATAATATTAAAGAAAAGATTAATAAATAAAATTGGAGAAATAATGACTGAAGAAGAAAATACTAATATTAAAACTAAAACTTGGTCTACTATAGCTATATTTGAAACTTATGAAGAAGCGCTATCTCACAAAAATACTATTAAAGATCAACATGAATTAGTTAAAATTAAAGCTTGCGATAAAACAAAGGATAAGTGGTCTTATAAAATAAAAACTTGGTCTAAACCGGAAGAAAAGACCAATAAAAAAACTAAGAAAAAAAAGAAAGGAAAAAGTAAATGACCACTCGTCGATTTGCATATGATTTAAATGGTGATAAAATAGCCGTTGGTTCGCGGGTCAAATACAAAAATAAAATTTATCTTTTAGAAGATATAGAATACCTCAGTTGGAATATTAATCAATATTTAACCTTAACTGAGCAAAAAAATAAAAATAAAAAAATTAAATTTGTTTCTTCTAACGAAGTGGCTAAATTTAGAGGACGCTCATGAAAAAAAACGTTTTAATAGTTGGTACTGGTACGATTGGCGAGCCTTTGATTGGCTTGTTTGCTGATTATCATGAAAAGCTGGATATCGATAACGTTTTCTTTCATAAGCGAACTCCTTTAAAGGACGAAATAGCTAAAGTTAATAGTATGGTAAAGCGCGGCGCAAAACTGGTGGTTGATAAAGAATGTATCGATAGTTTTAAGAAAATAGGACACGATCCAAAATTAGATTTCGACACTGCTTTGAATTTAGCTGATGTTATCATTGACTGTACCCCAGCCGGTAACGAAAACAAAGAAAAATTTTATTTGCCTCTTTTAAAAGCTAAATGTAAAGATAAAGGGTGTATGGTCAATGAGTGTGAGGGAAGATTTTGTGGAAACAAAAGAAGGTTATTTATCGCACAAGGCAGCGAAAAGAATTTCGGCATGCCTTATGCTTACGGAATTAACGATGAAGCTCTTCAAACCGCAGATTCTAGTTTTATTCAGGTCGTTAGCTGTAACACTCACAACATCGCTTCTTTAGTCAAAACCCTCTCTTCTGGGGATTTTTATAATATAATTCGAGGTGATTTTACATGCATACGCAGAGCAAATGATATAAGTCAACATGGCGGGTTTATTTCTTCGCCGGAAGTCGGCATGCATAGCAACGGCCAATATGGTACTCATCACGCAAAAGACGCCGCAGATCTTTTTTCCACATTAGATTATCACCCGGATATATTCTCCAGTGCTTTAAAAATTAATAGCCAATATATGCACATTATTCGCTTCAATATCGAAATTAAAGGATTCGCAATTGAAAAAGACATCATTAATAATTTTATAAATAATAAATTGGTGGCCATCACACATAAAACTTTAGCTAATAAAGTGTTTTCTTTTGGACGAGATCACGGCTATTATGGGAGAATCTTTAATCATACCGTCGTCGCGACGGATTCTATATTAGCCAAAAGATATTATGGAAACACGAGAGTATCCGGCTTTTGTTTTACACCGCAAGATGGCAATTCACTATTAAGCAGCGCTGCAGCAACACTTCAGTTTATTCATGGAGAAAGATATTTAAATTATATGAAGGAGTTTGATGACTATTTATTTCAACAGATATGAAAAGCTTTTATATAAAAGAAATAGATTACGTTTGCAGCCCTTCTGATTTATATATTCGGATGGTCCATGATCCTTCCCATGGTAAGGTTCAAGTTAATTTTCACAATTTCAATTCTAGAAACTTTTTTGTATCCCAAACAATGAGAATAACGGATAAAAAAGAAGATTTTGATGTACTTCTTAGAGTTATTTTAATATCATTGTTTGAAATGTATGATCGGGCTGGATTCCAAGAGAATATATTGAATGGCGAGATACAGGGTCTCTTTTTCTATGATAACTTAGAGTGGGTAAAGAGCAAATCTGGATCTCTGATTTGGAAGAGAGGATGAAAACTATAATTTGTGGGGAATCTGATAACTATTGGATTGATATTTCTCTTGTACATTTTCAATCAAGTTTCGTCTAATAAACTGTTTTAAATCATCATACCTCACAGACAAGACCACTTGTTTCATTCTCATATATACCGAATGTAATAAGCCAACCAATTCACCTTTTTCATTTAAGATCATTGAACCGCTTGAACCGGGAGCAGCGGGAAATACGTACATATCGTCGTCCATCGTCCGACCTATGTATCTTCCTTCAAATAAAGGAATAACGTTATAACTGTGAATGCCATATGGAGAGGCAATATTAAATATTTTATCGCCTTCTTTTGGTCCTCTTTCTGCGATATTAACTGTTTCCACATCACTGACCATATCCTCGACGAACATTATACACGCATCAATTTTAGAGTTATAATCGAGTATTTTAGCATTAAAATAACGTCCGGTTAGCGTTTCTACTTTTAGTCTGGTTCGAAGCTTAATTTTTGGATTCGCTCGGAGACTTTTCGCAGGTAAGCACACGTGAGCAGCAGTAACGACGTAAGAACCTTTATAAGATGTCTTCACTATAAACCCGGAACCAACAGCAACGTATCTATCTTGTATACACTTCTTTTTTTTGCATGCATGGATATCTACAATCTTTTTTATAAAAACATATCCCTTTCGCGGCAGCACGTCAGCAGCGGAAAACTTTAAGTAACCACTGTTACAAGAAACACTAAACGCTAGCAACAAAATTATTAATATCACCTTTTTAGACACTTTCGAATCCTCCTTTTATTCTGTTGAACTTCTTGTTCTTCTAATAATAACTATGAAATAAAAACCTTTGTTCGTTATTAATGAAATAAAATATGCAAACTATTTATTATATAGCGCTGTAAAGCCGCTATATGATTGAGAAATTTATGGCTAAAAAAATTTATGTTTTAGACACAAGCGTTTGCTTAACAGATTCCCATTCTCTCCTTTCTTTTGAAAATAATGACATTGTGTTACCCCTCAAAGTCCTAGAAGAGATAGATAATCACAAAAAACGCCAAGATAGTGTTGGAGCCAATGCGCGAGAGGTTATTCGAAAGCTCGATAGTTTGCGAGAAACCGGCAGTCTTTATAAAGGTGTGCGAATTAGTGACGACAAAGGAAAAATATATGTTAAGCTATGCAAGAGAGAAAACCTTCCGGATGATTTAGATCTTTCCATACCAGATAATGAAATAATCGCCGTCGCTATTAATCAAAAAGAAGAATATCCTCGAAAAAAAGTAATCGTCGTTACTCGTGATATTAACATGAGGGTGAAGTGTGATGCCCTCGGTTTGATAACAGAGGATTATCAATCCAATCAAGTAGTACAGGATTCAAATCACCTTTATACTGGATTCGTTGAGCATTTGGTGGACGATCCAAAATTAGATTTGTTTTACAGTGACGAAGATATTTTTATAGAAGAAGAAGAGCTAACGTTAATGCCGAATCAATTTGTGATGTTAGTTTCAAATCAAAACGACAAGAAAACGGGGTTGGCCAAGTTTATTAATTACAACACACCTTTAAAGCGCCTCAATGGTAAATACAAACAGGGCATATGGGGAGTAAAGCCTAGAAACAAAGAACAAATATTTGCCTTAAGTCTTCTCAAAGATAAAAATGTTGATATAGTAACGTTGGTTGGCAAAGCCGGTTCGGGAAAAACACTCCTCGCAACCGCCGCCGGATTACAACAAGTCATGGAATCTCAAGAATACCGTAGACTGGTTATTTCGCGCCCGATACAGCCAATGGGCAAGGATATCGGTTTTTTACCCGGAACAATGGAAGAGAAAATGGCGCCTTGGGTAGCGCCCATCCAAGATAACCTTAGATTTCTTATGGGCAATGATCGCGAAAATCTTAAGATGTACATGGATAACGGAACAATTGAAATAGAAGTATTAACTTACATCAGAGGCCGCTCAATATCAGATGCATATATTATAATTGATGAAGCTCAGAATCTAACAGCGCATGAACTAAAAACCATCTTAACTAGAGTGGGCGAAAATACTAAAATTGTACTTACCGGAGACATCGAGCAAATTGATAACGTATATATTGACGAAACCTCCAATGGTTTAACTCATGCTGTCGAAAAATTCAAATCATATGACCTTTCAGGTCATGTAACACTAATTAAAGGCGAGCGTTCCAAGATCGCAACACTCGCTTCAAAAATACTTTAAATTTAAATATATTTGTCGTTGTGGTATTATACATGTACAGGAGATATCTATGAAAAATAAAATCGATGAAAATCCGGACCTTTTTAAAGTTGTAGGCAAGGAAAATGATTTAAAAGAATTGTTAGTAGAATATGTTGGAGATAAAATCAAGCCCGAAAATAACGAAGTAACAGTAGAAATGGTTATTGAAGTAATGTCGGTAGATTTTCCGGAAATCCTTTTAGTTATAGCAGAAGAAAACTTTGTTCGCGGTTATCAACAAGCGATATACGACGTCGATAATTTAGATCCAAAAGAAGCGACGTCCATCATTAAAAATAAATGAAATCATACATTGTAGAATCAGCCAAGGCTGCTAAACAAACAACATTGTTTGGGAAACCGGTATCTATAGTACACCCTTTCACAAATAAGCTAGATTTTGATTCAGTTATACGCCATATAGAAGAAAAGCTTCCCGAGCCTCTTGCTGCTAATTTTGAGGGGATTTATGTGGGAAAATTTAAGGATGTACCCTTCAACGCGCTGTTTAAGGATGGCGTTATATATGTAACCAATGATCAAGATAATGAAGTTGATTTATTAGACGATATTATACATGAAATCGCACACTCTCTCGAAGAAACGAACGATGATCTAATCTATAGTGATCAGCAGCTAGAAACAGAATTCTTATCAAAGCGCAGAAGAATGCATTATTTAGTTGACAAGTCGACGATGAATATGGTATACTATTTAAGTCCTGATTATCAAGCCAACTTTGATGATCATTTACATAGAGAATTAGGATACGATTATTTGCGGACATTAACATCAAACCTATTTTATTCACCATATGCTATTACTTCTTTGCGTGAATATTGGGCTAACGGTTTTGAAAACTATTTATTAGGCGATAAACGAAAGCTTAAAGACTTAAGTCCGGTTTTATATAGCAAGATAGAACAAATATTTGATAATGTAAAGGAATAAAACAATGCAAGTCAAAATAGAAAAAAAAGGCCATAAGTTGCATGCATATGTGACGGTAATACCGAGAAGACGCGATCATAAAATGATTAGCTATAAAACACAAGACGTTTTGGATTGGATAAAAGAGAATGCGAAGCAATACAATTTGGAAAAAGCTAAATTACTGAAAGCGCCAACCGTTCATAATGGTTTGGGGCCAAAATATCTCTCCGGAGAATGGATTTTTGAATTAGAACAGCCCACTACCAAACCAGCACCACAAAAAACCACACAGAAAAAAGCCGCAGCAAAAAAAGAAACTATATCATTAACCGATGCGCTAGTTGAAGCTGCGCCCACAACTCAAAAAACTTCTTATGCTAGCAAATCAAAAAAGAAACGTAAGAGTACAAAAACAGAGGTGTAGATGTCCCACATATCTTATTCAGAATTAAAAACATGGGTGGAGTGCGCATGGAAGCACAAACTCAACTATATTGAAAGAATTAGCCCATTCAAAGGTAATGAATACACCGCCTTTGGTACAGCTTTACACACAGTTTGTGAAAACTTAGTACTTGAAAAAGAAGTCAATTTAAAAACCCTCTTTCAAGAAGAATTTTTAAACAATCTTACAATTCTTAAAAAAGGAGACCCAGATCTTCAATTTAAAGCCGATTTGATCAGTCAAATGCGAGTGCAAGGAGATCAAATAATAGAACACATCCTTCCGGCGCTAAAACAGTACTTTGGCAACTTTAAATTGATTGAGGTAGAAGAAAAGCTATTCGAAGATATAGAAGAAAAAGACTATAATTTCAAAGGCTTCATCGACCTTGTGATTCAAACAAAAGACGAAAAATATCACATTATTGATTGGAAAACATGTTCTTGGGGCTGGGATTCTAGAAAAAAATCTGATAAGATGATTACCTATCAACTTACTCTTTATAAACACTTTTGGTGTATAAAGCACAACGTCGACCCGATATCGGTACAAACTCATTTTGCTCTTCTCAAGAGAACCGCTAAAAACAATCTAGTAGAAATCTTTAAAGTTTCCAGTGGCGCAAAAAAAACCGAGAACGCCCTTAAATTATTAAATAAAGCGATATATAATATTAAAAGAAAAAGCCATATCAAAAACAAACTATCGTGTCATGGAAGATATGGTACATGCGAGTTTTATAAAACAGAACACTGTCCTTGAGGTTAAAATGAAAAAAATTAAAATTCTTACAATATCGGATATGCCGTTATCACCTAGCGGCGTCGGTACTCAAACAAAATATATTTGTGATGCCCTTCTAAACACAGGAAAATTTCAAATTGTTAGTTTGGGCGGCGCCATCAAACACCCATCTTATCAGCCGATCAAAACAGATAAATATGGAGATGATTGGGTCATTCTTCCAGTCGATGGATATGGTAACCAAGAAATGTTGCGCTCTATTATTAGACAAGAAAAGCCGGATATTTTATGGTTTATGACCGATCCACGTTTTTGGGGATGGTTATGGGAAATGGAAAACGAGATTAGGCCTCTCATGCCGATGGTGTATTATCATGTTTGGGATAACTATCCATATCCTACATATAATAAAAAATTCTACGATTCCAATGACTTTGTTGCATGTATTTCGAAGGTCACTGCTGATATTGTTAAAAATGTCTCACCGGATGTAAAATCGGAATATGTGCCGCACGCAGTCGATGGGAATATTTTTAAACCGGCCGAAGACCTAGAAATGGTAGAAAATTTCAAGAAGCAAGTTTTCGGGGATCTTTACGATCCAGAAAAATTTGTTTTCTTTTGGAACAACAGAAACGCCCGGCGAAAGCAAAGCGGTTCATTAATCTTTTGGTTCAACGATTTTCTTAAAAAAGTAGGTAAAGATAAAGCCTGTTTAGTAATGCACACAGAAGTAAAAGATCAGCATGGACAAGATCTGCAGGCTATTATAGAAGAATTGGGCTTAACAAACGGAGAGGTGCTTTTTAGTCAAGTAAAAGTAGATCTTCCCAAACTAGCACTAATGTACAATATTTCCGATTGTACTATTAATATTTCTGACGCAGAAGGCTTTGGCCTCGCAACTCTAGAATCCCTTTCTTCCGGTACTCCCATTATTGTTAATATGACTGGCGGCCTTCAAGAGCAAGTAACAGACGGCGAAAATTGGTTCGGAATTGGATTAGAACCAGCTTCTAAAGCAGTAATTGGTTCTCAAAATATCCCATGGATATATGAGGATAGATTAGACGGCAAGACTGTTACTCAAGCCATGGAAGACGTCTATTCCATGAGTAAAGAAGAACGAGAAGCGATGGGCCTTTTAGGGCGCGAACATGTTATGAAAAATTATAATTTTGAAGATTTTAATAAAAGGTGGATTGATTTGCTAACAAACCTTCATGAAGAAGAAGGTTCATGGGAGACTAGAAAGGATCGAACCACATGGGTATTAAAGGAGATATCTGCATGAAAGTTTTAGTAAGAGGACCAGCATTAACACGTACAGGATACGGAGAACATTGCCGTTTTGTGCTTCGAGCTTTAAGAGAAGTAGAAGATCTAGATATCTATCTAATACCGGTAAATTGGGGTCAATCCAGCTGGGTTTGGGAAGATAACGAAGAAAGACGATGGATGGATGAAATTATCAAAAAGACCGCGATGCATAATCAAGCCAAAGGTCAATATGATATGAGTATTCAAGTTACTATTCCTAACGAATGGGAACGAATGGCCCCAATTAATATTGGCGTAACTGCGGGAATTGAAACTACCAAGATCGCACCACAATGGATTGCGAAAGCCAACGAAATGGATAAAGTTATCACGATCTCCGAACATTCTAAGCAAACTTTCGTTAATACAGTTTACGAAGGGACCAACCAAAATACCGGCAAAGTAGGATATCTTAAATGTACAAAAGAAGTGGATATAGTCCACTATCCCGTCAAACATTATGATGAAATCGATTTGGACTTGGATTTCACAACAGAATTTAATTATCTCACAGTTGCTCAATGGGGTCCAAGAAAAAATATTATTAATACTGTTTTATGGTTTGTTGAAGAATTTATCGACAATCCGGATGTTGGCTTGGTTGTAAAAACATTTGCCAAAGGCGGCTCTATTATTGATAGACTTGAAGCAGAAAAACAACTTAATAACTTTTTAAAGAAATACGAACATAGAAAATGTAAAGTTTATCTCCTTCATGGAGACTTGACGGATCAGGAAATGCACTCTCTTTATAAACACCCAAAAATCAAAGCCTTAGTATCTTTAACTCATGGAGAAGGCTTTGGCCTCCCATTATTTGAAGCAGCTTATTCAGGACTGCCCGTTGTCGCGACAGATTGGAGCGGACACCTTGATTTCCTTTACGTGCCTGTAAAGGACAAAAAGAACAAGGACAAAGAAAAATATAAAGCTCACTATGGTAAAGTTGATTACGACCTACAACCTGTACAGAAAACAGCGGTTTGGGATGGGGTTGTTCAAGAAGACTCGATGTGGGCATATGCACAGCAAGGCTCATATAAAATGAAGCTTCGCGAAGTTTACAAAGAACATGGGCGATTTTTGAAGCAAGCTAAAGCACTTCAAAAATGGATCCTAAAGAATTTCACCGCAGAACAACAGTATGCAGCGTTTAATGATCACGTAAAAAAATATATTGTAGAAGAAGTCAGTGAAGAAATTCAGGTATATGTGTGAAATTCTTAATAGTAGCAGACGTCTTATCTAGCGAATTATTAGGCGGCGGCGAAATAAATAACAAAATTCTCTGTGATGAATTAAATAGCAGAGGATATATATCTCAAGAAGTAAAGTCTACTTCCGTTACCCCACAATTTATACAAAACAACATAGATAATTATTTTATTGTTTCTAATTTTGTTTTGCTCTCCAAAGAGTCTCGAGAAGAATTAAGAAAAGCAAAGTACGTTATTTATGAGCATGATCATAAGTATCTTCCGAATAGAAACCCGAGATCCTACAGAAACTACCGCGCCCCTTCATCAGCAATAATCAACAAGGACTTTTATAAAAATGCAATCGCCATTCTGTGTCAAAGCAAAGCCCACAGTATGATATTAAAAAATAATCTTTTTTTAGACAACGTTAAAAACTTAGGCGGCAATCTTTGGACTGATTATCACTTTGATTTATTAGAAAAAAAAATAAACATTGAGAAGGTCGATAGATTTTCAATCATGGATTCTAAAATAGGCCACAAGAATACAAAAGGGTCTGTTAAATATTGTGAACAAAGAAATGCAGACTATCAACTAATATCTTCCGATACGTATGAAGAGTTTTTAAACATGCTAGGTTCGAACTCAAAATTTTGTTTTTTCCCGAAAGTACCAGAAACTTTTAGTAGGGTAGTATTAGAAGCTAGAATGATGGGTGTAGAAGTTCACACAAATAATCGTGTTGGAGCAGCAAGCGAAGATTGGTTTTATTTAAAAAAAGGTGAATTGATCACAAAAATGAAAGAAATACGTGATAAAACGATCAATACCTTAGTTGAACTGTTTACTGACGAGAAAACTATAAAACTATATGATTATGAGTATAATTCTACTCCAAAAGTTAGTTTAGTCACGTCACTTTATAAAGGTGATCAGTACATAGAAAGATTTTTGGAAAACATGACCGAACAAAGCATCTTTGAGCATGCTGAACTGATTATAATTAATGCTAATTCTCCCGGTAACGAAGACGAAATCATTAATGAATACTGTGAAAGATACAATAATATAAAATATAAAAAACTGGATTATGACCCGGGCATATATGGATGTTGGAATATAGGCATCGAAATGGCAAAGGGTGAATATATTTCCAATGCTAATTTAGATGATGTTAGATCATTACAACAATTAGAAATTCTCGTAAAGGAATTAGATTTAAACAACGATATTGATTTAGTATACTCAGAATGCTTTTTAACAAAAAACCCCAACGAAACTTACGAAAATAATTCGTCTAATGGCCAAGTATACCCGATTACGGATTTTAGCGCTGAAAACATGATAAAATGTTTACCCGGTTGCATGCCTGTTTGGAGAAAGTCCATGCATGATAATATTGGACTATTTGATAATCAGTATGCTTCCGCTGGAGATTGGGAAATGTGGTTAAGGGCGGTTAAGAACGGTTCGAGCTTTAAAAAAATAGAAGGCATTTATGGCCTCTATTATATGAACCCAGAGGGACTATCAACAGACCCGAAAAAACAAAAAGAAAAGTTCAAAGAAGAAAAACTAGTTTTCAATAAATACAAAAAGTTATTTGGCGTTGAAAATATAAAAAAATATAAGGTATACTTTGAACAGAAGTAGGAGGAGTTGATTCATGAAATTCGTCGTTACCGGTGGAAGAGGTTTTATTGGAAGTCACTTTGTAGAAGCTGCCCTTGAAAAAGGGCATAGCGTTTTTGATATAGATAAAATGACTTATGCTGCTCATAAAACTTTACCGTGGGACAATCATCCGCACTATAAGCTTATTATGGACGATATACAAAATATAACGCACCTCCCTCCGTGCGACATAGTAATTAATTTTGCAGCAGAAAGCCACGTCGATAACTCCATTTCGTCTTCAAAAACTTTTGTAGAAAGCAACATTGTCGGTACACACAATCTTTTAGAGTTAGTTCGTGGGAAGGCATATGAAAGACCATTGTTCTTTCAAATAAGCACGGATGAAGTATATGGAGATACTCCGATTAAAAGTGATGCTTTTTCTGAAACAGATATGTTGCTCCCTAGTAATCCTTATTCTGCGTCGAAGGCTGCAGCCGAAATGTTGATACTTTCTTATGCAAGGACTTATGGGGTTAAATATATTATTACGAGAAGTAGTAATAATTATGGCCACCGGCAATATGAAGAAAAACTAGTTGCCAAGTGCATAAGCTGTTTTAAAGAGAAAAAACGAATACCTCTCCATGGTTCAGGCAATTATATGAGAGACTGGATTTATGTAGAGGATAATATCGCTGCGATCTTTAGTCTAATCGAATCAGACATCGCAAATGAAACGTTTAATATCGCCGCAGGCAACGAGCTAAAGAACATAGACATTGTTAAAGAAATAATGAAGTGGTTTGATCTTGACGAAGAGAAGTGGGAAGATCATGTTAACTTTGTTGATGATCGCTTGGGTCAAGACACACGCTATGCACTAAATTGTGAGAAGATACAGTCTTCTACAGCTTGGAGGCAATCCAAAAGCAGAGGCCTTAAAAAGCTCATATGAGGCATTATTGCACAATATCAGATAAAGAATACCTCCTCTGCGCATTGACTCTTCACGATTCAATGTTAGAAAACGAAAAAGAAGAGTTCAGGCTTTATTTTTTATGTTTGGATGATTATACTTATAGCTTTCTTCAAGAGAAAAAATTAAAAAATATTATTCCTTTCCATATCAAAGACATTGAGAACCAAGACTTTAAACTAAAAAGCTCCTATTACAATGCCCCGAGCATTGAAGCTTCGGAGAGCGCCAAAAATAAACAAAAGAGCGCGCACTATATTCAATATTGTTGGTCTCTAGCGCCATATTTTTCTTGGTATCTTTTGATGAATAAAAAAACAGATCATATAGTATATGTCGACTCGGACATTGTTTTTTACAAAGATATGAAGGGACTTTACAGTGAGGTTGGTGAAAAAAGTGTTGGGATCGTTAGACATAGAATTGATTATCAGGAAAGCTCCGGAGAATATAACGTCGGTATTGTATATTTTAAAAATGACGAGATTGGTAAAAAATGCTTAAGCTGGTGGAAGAACATACTTTTAGAGCCAAACAATCCTTATTATAAAACTCATGGTATGTGTGGCGACCAAAAATATTTAGAACTTTTTGAACCACTTTTTGGAACTAACAATGTTTGTATTGTCGATAAAACTGTGGGTCACTTGGCCCCATGGAATGTTACTTATCACAAGTATCATAACGGAAAAATAATTTGGGAAGAACAAGAGCAAGACTTATATTACTTTCATTTTGCGCACTTTGTTCCTTATTTTGAAAGAAATACGTATAGGACATCATATAAGAATGAGTGGGTTTGGGGCGAACCAGCAGCATCAAATGAGTTTGTTAAACAAAAATATGATGGCTATTTCATAAAAATGAAAAATATCAAAAATAGGATGGGACTATGAGTGAATTAAAAATCGCCTTCGGTATGATTATATTTGAGGGTGATTACGTGCTTGAGGCCTGTTTAGAGAGCATATATCCATATGCTACTCAAATTTTAATATCGGAAGGCCCCGTTTCATTTTGGCAACAACAGGGCAAAACTACGAGCGGCGATCAAACAAATCAAATTTTAGAGTCATTCCCAGACCCGGAAAACAAAATCGTCGTCGTCCATGGACAATATGATGAAAAAGATGAGCAATCCAACGCCTATATAGAACATCTAAAAGACGATATTGATTATTTATGGCAAGTAGACTCAGATGAGATATATAAGCAAAAAGATATTGAAAAGATGATTGATATTCTTAAAGAAGAAAAATATACTAGCGTCGGAGTCAAAAGTTGCTCCTTTTATGGAGGGTTCGATAGAATAATCGGTGGATTTGAAGAAAGAGTAGATAACTTCTTACGAATCTTTAGGGTGTTTCCCCAAAGCCGCTGGTTAACTCACCGCCCACCAACAATCGAACACACCGGGGAATATAAAGATGTCGAGAAAAAACATTTAGATAGCGATACTTTGTTTTTTAAACACAACATTCAGATGTATCACTATTCTTATACTTTTCCAAAACAAGTTTCCGATAAGATTAGTTATTATAAAGCAAAGGTGAGCAGAGAGAACTGCATCGATTTTTATGTTGATAAAGTCTATATTCCATGGATGCAAGCGCAAAATGCTGATTCTAAGTTTGAAGTAGAAAATTTATATCATGGCGTGCACGAATTTAAACCTAGAGTACGCGGTGAAGCTTTCACAAGACAATTCCTCGATAAACACCCGGCATCAATAGAAAAAAGAATACCCGAGTATAAAAAAAGAATAGAAGAGGAGTTCGACAATCTTTTGCTATCTTGTAAAAAAGAAGCAGCCCAAATAGATGATAAAATATGTTGGCTAGATAACGACTCTGTACCGGCCGAAATGCTTAAAGGGGCAACAGGAGTATTATGGCCAAAGCTGATACATTCAGATCATGTACACGTGTTATCAACATTGTTAGATTTTTGCAAAGAGGAAACAGAAAACATTTTGGACCTAGGTTGCGGCGCCGCCGAACTATCATCGTTATTGACTCATAAGTGGCCAAATAAGAAGTTTAATTATTCCGGCGCAGATCTCCCAAACGTTATTGACTTGGTTGCGAAAAAGCTTCATCCGGATTATGAATATATCAAATTAGACGTCTTAAGCGACGATTTAAATTTTCTAAATAAGTATGATTTAGTTGTAATGAACGCATTCATAGACGTTATGCAGAACCCCTTAGCCACTCTGCTTAAAATTTTAAAAAACTCTAGTAAAGGTGTTATAATACATAGACAAAGATTAACAAAGGATTTTACTGGCTCAAAGTTGATTGATTCTGCATATGGAAAGCAAACTTATAGCTCTTGTATAAGCGAAAGCGACTTGATTAGAATATTAAACATGTGTGAGTACAAAGTAGAAAAGTATTCCCACTGGAGTAGTGATTTTTATAGTCTTCTTTTGAAGAAAATTAAATAAAGAATGAGGCAAGGACATGAACATTTATAATAAAATTGGTACTCCGCCGTGGAACCGGCAAGACTTCTTGGAGAATTTAGAAGAGTTCTCAGAGGTGTATAAAAACCGGCCCGTAAAGAGCAACGATGGCGGCATGAAAGCCGCACAGCTATTTTATGCTTGGTATACAATAAAAAAGTTGCAACCAAAGGTTATTATAGAAAGCGGCGTCTGGTATGGGCAAGGCACATGGGCATTTGAACAAGCGGCACCAGACGCCGCTCTACATTGTATAGATCCGACACCTAGGTATAAATCTTTAGAAGGCTATGAATCTAAAAAAGCAACTTATTATACATCAGATTTTCTTAACTTGGACTGGTCTAAGGTTGAAAAGGATGGCACATTGTGTTTTTTCGATGATCACCAAAACGCTCTAGAAAGAGTGCTTCGCTGCAGCCAATTGGGGTTTAAAACTATAATGTTTGAGGATAATTACCCTTTTGGCCAGGGCGATTGTTATAGTATAAAAAAAGCGCTTAATAAAAATGAAATAAGAGATATAATCCCGGGGCTAAAAATATCTGACTATATAAAACATATCACAAAAACGTATTTAGAATTTCCCCCAATTTTTGCAGCCGAAGAAAACAGGTGGGGTCTTCCATGGGAAACTTATGAAACGCCGGTACCCCTGCTAGAAGAGGTTGAAGAAGAATATCAAAAAGTTTATTTAGAGGAATTAAAAAATTATACTTGGATAAATTATATGGAGTTAAAATAATGTTAGATAAGCTCTCTTTTAAAAAAGACAAAAGAGGGGTTTTGATACCTTTGGACTTTGATAAACTACCTTTTACCCCAAAGAGATCCTTCTTTGTCAAAGACGTTCCAAAAAATACTATTAGAGGCGCGCATGCACATTATAAAACCAAACAATTTATAATATGTTTATCCGGCGAGATACAAGCAATTCTGGACAACGGCATAGCAAAGGAAGAAAAAACCTTGAAAGAAGGTGAAACACTTTTTCATGATAGTCTAGAGTGGGGCGAATTTACCTTCTTGTCCGGCCAAGAACAAATGTGGGTTTTTTGTTCTACACCCTATGATAGTTCTGACTATATTTCTGATTATGAAGAATTTGTTAATATTATTAAAGGAGATGCTTAAATGAATATACCTGTGATATTTTTTCACCTAGGATACCAGAATTATTTATCAAAAACAATAAGACAAGCAAAACTTAATAACGAGAGGGTTATTTTGCTTGGTGATTCCAACAATAGCCACTTAGATGTAGAACACCATGATATAACAAAATATATTAATATGTTCGAAGATTTTAATAAGATATACAGACACATGTCTGCTAATAATCCGCAATTAGAATATTTGTGTTTTATTAGATGGTATATACTTAAAAATTTCTTAGAAGAGAACAACATCGAAAAATGTTTTTATTTTGATTCAGATATAATGCTATATTCAAACATGTCGGAACAAGTAGATAGTTTTCTTAGCCAATCAAACGGCTTTTGTGTTCCCTATGAACAACCGGAATTTCGATGGAGCGCTAGCGGCCACAATTCTTTTTGGACCAAACAAACTTTAGGCGAATTTTGCGAATTTATTTTCAACACATATGCTTCGAAAGAAGGCATAAACAAACTTAAGCAAAAATGGGATCATCATGTAAAAAACAATCAACCCGGCGGAATATGTGATATGACATTATTTTGGTTATTTTTCGACTCCAAAAACGGCGAAAACATTGATATACTTAGTGATGTTATTGATGGCTCAACATATGACGATAATATTAATTCCTCGGATAATCGCTTTAAAAATGAGTATAGAATGAAAAACAACATCAAAGAAGTTGACTGGAAGGACGGTAAACCTTATTGTTATAATTTAAAATTGAACAAATGGATACGCTTTAATACTTTGCACTTTCAAGGCGAGACCGCTAAACTATTATTATGAAGTTCAATGATTTAACAAAACAATGGCTAGAGATTAAAAAAACCGCTGAGTCTAAAGTGCTTTCTCTGTTAGAAAGCGGTCAATATGTCCACGGCCCCTTGGTAGAAAAATTTGAAAATGAATTTGCTGAATATTGTGGAACAGATTATGCAATTGGAGTATCAAACGGCACCGACGCTTTAAAACTGAGCATTGCTGCCCTTGATTTAAGTGGAAAGGTTAACGTGTTGATTCCTGCTAATACTTTTATAGCGGATATGTTTGCTGTTTCATATCAAAAGAATGCCAATTATGAAGTAGAGCTAATCGATTGCAATGAGTATTATCAAATAGATGTCGAATTAGTTGAATCACATCTAGAAGCACATAGAACCAAATTTGATCATTGCATCTTGCTCCCGGTACACCTCTATGGCCACCCAGCCGACATGAAAAGGATACGCGAGCTAGCAGATAAATATAAATGTTATATCATAGAAGACGGCTCACAGGCTCACGGCGCTAGGTGTTATGGCAAAAGCATAGGTGCCGATTCCGATATGTGCGCATTCTCTCTTTACCCGGGGAAAAATCTTGGTGCTGCAGGCGATGCTGGGATCATTATATGTAATAATATGGGTTACAACGAAAAATTAAAATCTCTAAGAAATTTAGGAAGTACAGAGAAATATTATCATGATGAAATAGGGTGGAACAGCCGTTTAGATCCAATACAGGCTGTTGTTTTGTCGGAAAAGCTACATTTCTTAAACTCATGGACAGAGAAGAAAAAGAATATTGCAAAGAAATATGATGAAGCCTTCTTACAATTAAAAAATATTGAGATATCCAAAACTGCCTCTTATGTCGATACCCATGGGTACCATCTGTATATTATTCGAATAAAAAATAAAAATCGAGAAAAGTTAATTGATTGGCTGAAGAAAGATGGAATTCCAACAATTGTACATTATCCCATTTTAATTCAAGATAGCGGCGCCTATAAACATTTGAGTAATTCGTATGATTGCCCGCTAGCGAGACAATTTTCTAAAGAAACATTAAGTTTGCCATTCCACCCCTTTCTCAACAAAGAACAGAGTGCAAAAATTATCGAGTCCATTATCAAGTTTGATCGCGAGTATAATTAAAAAGGCTTTATGCAAAATAAATATAAAATTTTTACCGATGCTTCCATCATAAAAGAACAACACATTGAGCTTCTAATTCCATTTTTAGGAGACCTAGACAAAGACCGTTCAGATCCGGACTTTGGTAGATTTACTAGGTTCCAAAAAATGGGAAAAGAGTTCCTTGAGTTGGTAGACAATCCTGCAATTGCAGATTTTTTTGTGTATCCCATGAAATGGGAAAAAGGATCCCGTGACTTAAAAACATTTTTGCAACACGCCTCAAAATACAACAAGAAGACGTTGGTTTTTTTCAACGACGATTCAGATGAGGATATGGAACTAGAAAAACACGACGTCGGCGTGTTTAGAACTTCGTTTTATAAAAGTACAAAAAAAAATAATGAAATAGCAATCCCGGGCTGGTCTCAAGATTTTGGCCAACAGCCTTATAGAAGGAAAGGTGACTCCCCTACTGTGGGATTTTGTGGGTGTTATACCAATAATAATTATCGACATCTCTCTTTGAAGAACTTGAACGACGAAGATAAAATAATAAAAAATTTTGTATTATACAATCAGTTCTGGGCCGGAAGAAATCAACACTCTGAAGAAAAATCGAGCGGTATATATGCGCAATCAGTCCGCAATAAATTTATTGATAATATAAAAAATTCTGATTATGTTTTGTGTTGTAGGGGTTCGGGCAATTTTTCATATCGTCTATATGAAACTTTGAGCGCGGGACGAATCCCGATTATAATAGACACAGACATCGTTTTACCACACGAAGAGAAAATCGCATGGAGTAAAATTTCTGTGTGGGTTGAAAAAGACAATGTTGCTAACGTTGGCCAAGCCGTACTAAAAGATTATATATCTATGTCTCACAAAGAATTTCTAGAAAGACAAAAAACATGCCGAAAAATTTATGAAGATTATATTAGACCTACAAGTTATTTTAATAAATGGTTTGAGGAAAATAAATAAATTAAAATATACTGACCAGTGTGCTAAAATAGACCCTATCACAGAAATAATTAATTGTTTTAATATAAAGGAGATTAACAATGACAGAACCACAACACACTAAATTATCAAAACAAGCCGTAGGTGCTCTTATGATGGCCCTACAAAAAAGCCTTCTAGAACAAAGCGATATTGTCCCAGTTTTGGATGAGTTTAAGCTTGTTAACTCACCAGAGGGCCTAGTTGTCCTTAACCCACCGGTAGTGAAATTCAATGAAGAAACTACCCAACAATTCCAAACTTCTGAAGAAGAAGTCGCAACTGAGTAATGCCAATATACGTATATAGGTGCGAAGATTGTGAGGAAGAGTTCAAAGTAAGCCACAGTATGCATGAGGACCATGAATCTTGTGACTTATGTGACTCTTCTAATGTTGCTCGCAAACCAATGTTTTCTTTAAACCGAAAGCGGCAAAAAAAGAAGCAAAAGGTTGGCGATGCAACAAACGAATTTATAGAAAACGCTAAGTTAGATCTTAGAAAACAAAAACAAGATTTGGATGGTAAAAGATGATTGAATTAATATTAGGTATATCTTTTGTTGTTAACGTTATCTTAGTTTGGTATATTGTGCAGCTTTTAAAAAGATATCTTTCTTTTCAAGAAGAGTTAGATTATTTTATGGAGAAGCTTAAAGAATACGAAGGCCATGTAGATACTGTTAACGGTTTAGAAAGATTTTATGGAGATGAAACATTAGGTGAATTGGTGCGTCATTCCAAGGACATAGTTAAAGAGTATAAAGATTTAAAGTCGATTGTAGAAGATAACTACGATGAGGATGACGAAGAAGAGATGTATGCCGAGGAAGCGTAGCAAAAAAAATTACTATTTCACAAAAGTTCATGAAGAAGCAATAATAAATTATTGTAAAACAGAGGACCAAGCTATGAGAAACAAGCTCTATAAAGAATTTATAGGGCCGGTTTTCAGTGAAATGGTAGATAAAATAGTCTTTACTTATAAATTCACATCTCTACCAAATATCGATTCTCTACGCGATGATTGTAAAAATTGGCTAGTTACCGTTCTAAACAAGTTTGATCCAAGTAAAGGCTCAAAAGCATTTACCTATTTCAGCGTAGTATCTAAAAACTGGTTTATTGCCGAGGTTAAAAAGAATAGCAAAAAAGCCAGACGCGAAGTACAATTGGATAATTATTATTTTGAACATAAGTCCGATGAGCGCGCCAACAAGAAATCTAATCCAAAACAAGATTTAGTTACCTACAACACTTATATTGAAGACAGAACAAAATTTGAGTTTTTTCAACACTTAGGTAAAGAAATTAACCAATGGTCTGAATTGCCATTGAGACCTAATGAGAGAAAAACAGTTCAGGCCATACAAATTCTGTTCGAAGACTCTGAAAAAATAGAAATTTTTAATAAAAAAGCTATTTATTTGTACATTAGAGAAATTACAGGCTTAAACACCAAACAGGTTGTAAGTTCTTTAAATAAAATACGAAAACGTTATGCGGAGTTTAAAAAAGAATGGAACGACCAATAAAAGACTTTGAAGCTTACATCAAAGAAGCAATAAAGAATATCCGAGATGATAGAGATATCACATCTACATTATTAACGGGAATATTCGCAGAAATTCAAAAAGCAGGCAATTCTGAAGCTCATAAAGATTTAGGGCTTATCGCATCAAAATATGTAGAGACCCTGCAAAGATCAAACGAACAATTGGTAAAACTCACCTCTATTCTTTCTAAAAAGCAAGAAACAAATGTTGAATTGAATGAAACCGACAAAAAAGAACTTTTTGATATTATTCAAGGAGAAAAGAAATAGTGGGCGATTTCAAGGACATTGTTAACGATACCTTCACAGGTGGTGTTATAGCAGGCGCTGAACAGGTAAAAACGGTTAGCTACGACACACCGCTAGCAAAACAGCTCAGACAGGTTATGATAGATAGCTATGAGCCAAACAAGCTTTTAAGCCAAAACGAATTCAACGGGGTTTGCCTAATGCAACTGAAGAATAAAACTTCCGATGAGAAAGGCACAATTCGATTAAAAGTACGTATACCTGAAATACACTCTCTTCTGCCTATTCCGACGTCAGAAAAAGATTTTCTAAAAATATCCCTGTACCCAACGTTTTTTGGTACTGCCGATGATTTATCTATGTCTAGCGCAAACAACACGGTAACGCCGGGAACAAAAGTATCAGTCACCTTTGATAACATGACCAATTATGCTTCTGGAAAAGTAGTTAGAATTGTTGGCTTATCAACGGGTACCGTTCCGCCGTCAAAAAGCAGTGATTTATATGGTACTGGTAAGCGACCAAAACTTAAAAAACCCAGCGGTGGTCCCCACCCTAAGTGCTATTGCTTCGCCAAATCCGCCGCAAAGCCTGGTTGTATCAAAGCAGAAGGCGGTAGCCCGATGAAAGGCAAACCAATACTCAAACGCGGCTCTGCTTTACCACACCCGCAGAATGGTGAAAAAGCATATAACACAACTACTGCGCGTAAAGAGAAATATTTAAAAGAACGTGCAAAGGGCAAGAACTCTGATAAAGCAACCGCCCTAGGTTATGCAAACAACATAAAGCTCTCAAATGGTACAACATTTAATCATTTTGGTGGCCACGGCTGGAAAAAGACCTACCCCGGCGGTGGCCACCCAAAATTACAAATTGCGCATGGTATAGTAGACAATTATGTGAAGCTAATAGATGAACTGGTTGTAGGACAAAAATTTTGGACAAAAAAAGACAAAGACGGGATCACACCGTTGAAGGATAAAGATGGTAATACTATGCCGATGATAGGTACGCAAGGTGGCTGGGTTGTAAAAGATAACAGCGCGCTCCATCAACTTAAAACTTATTGTGAAACAACGAGCGTGTCGTATCACAATATAGGAAGAGCCTTTGATTTGGGCACCAGATCTAGTTCTATCACCAGTCCATTTCGCGGTGGAGACGGAAAATCTACCCTAGGCCAAGCCAATTTAGATCATCCGGATATACCTTTTTTAGTTACGATAGCACCATACGACAAACAAACCAACGCAGACTTGATCAAGGACTATGCTCCTAATTTCTTTTCCCACCCGTTCAGCGGGGCAAAGCTTGGCGCTGATGGATCATCTGCGAAAAAATATATTCCCGGCCTGAACACCTGGACCGTATGGTTTAAAACAGATGACCCCCTAGCCGAAGTTGAGTTGATGGTAGCCAATCCCATCCACCATGGACGCGGCTTCTATACATTTAACGTAAATACGTTTACTCGCTGGAAAGGTAGGGCGCGAAGCTTCACCATGTGGGCCGCCAAATACGGATTTACCCCCATTCATCCATACCCAGAATGGAGAAAAGGCAGTCCAGACAAATTCGAGGAGGCGGGCACGAACGTTAACGAATGGCATCATTTCCAAGCTGTCGATGATTTAACAGAAGGCTCCTCACCACTTGGAAGAGAATTATTAGCGACCGGTTACTCAGAAACAGAGTTGATAACCAATTGGAGGGATAATTGGGAATTTTATAAAAACGCGCCTTACCGTGGTAAAAGCAAAAGCAAAAAAAGTAAATGGTTCGGTACAAACAACGTATGGGGCCTTTATTAACTAAATCATTATGACTACATTTTTACAAGCATATGCCGATCAATGGCCAACAGATCCAAAGAAATTCAAAGTTGTTTTAAAGCAAATCACCGATTTAAAGCAAATTAAAGAGCACTCCTTTCTTTTACCAACCAACAAATCGGGTTTTAAACTACTTGTTGACGAGCTATATGACGCACCAAAGCCCCCCGAATATGTAACAAAGAAGGAATTCAAAAAAGACTTTATTGATTATACGCTAAAACTCGAACCGGGAGCAATGAGCAAAATTGATTTCGATGCGCTTAACGACTATTACAATGATCTTTTTAATCTAGATGTGAGCGAAGCTACCGACGCAGCCAAAGCACTCGCTGGACAATTTGAATCAATCTTTGCTAAACAAGAAAAGGAGATAACTGATTTCCAAGCGAATTTACAGGCAGAGCTAAAATATAACCTTGAATATTACGAAGAGCAAAAAGCGAAAGCAGATAAACTCAAAATACAAAAACAGAAATCATCCCCGCCGCCTGTAGTTCCCGGCTTAAAACCCGCAACTAAAACGTCTAGACCGGTCCAAGACTTTTCAACAGCAAGCAGCGCTGATAAAGCCATGAAAGGAAACTTGCCAAAGGGAATAGCAGCATCGTTAGGCGGAATTGGCGGAGATAAAATGCCTCTCGATCCGGTAGCCGAACCGCTTTTATATCCGGATGATGTAATACTGAAAGGTAAAAACAATTCCGGAGTTATCGCGGGAAGAGATGAAATACTTCGTCATAGCGCTCATACCGGAACAGGCGCCTGTTATATGTATGCTGGTCGTAGCCCCCGCGATATTCAGACCGATAGAAAAGATGGCGAGACCGGCCCGGGCGATAATAGCGCTTTAAAAATAGGAAACAATCTTGTGGAAGACGCCGCGTATGTTTATTTATCGCAGAAAGCTAATTCAGATGATCTATTATTTGTAGCTAAAGGAACATATGGTAAAGCAGTCGGCCTACGCAAAGGCCAATCTCTCGCAGCAATTAAAGCAGATGATGTCGTTATCATGGCTAGAGAATCCGGAATAAGACTAATTACAGCTACAGATACAAAGACATCAAAATCACCCGGTTCAAAAAATTCAATTTCTAAATTTGGTATTGATCTAATCGCCGGTAATGATGACCATGATCTGCAACATTTAGTGAAAGGCGAAAATCTCGTAAAATTTTTAAGAGGGCTTTCAAAATCGGTTGATGATTTACATAGCATAGTTTATACTTTTTTGACTAGTCAAATAGATATGAACGCATCTTTATTGGGTCACACCCACTACGATCCGTTTTGTATATTGCTGGGACTATTGACTACCGGTAATCCGGTCTCCGTTAACGGGGGAAAAGGTTTTGTTTCTCTCCCTGTTTTCGTCGCCGGTATAAAGACATTGATGGCGGCAACAGTACAGCAAAAAAGTGCCATTATGCAAATATTGAATAGAGTGAACAATGATATGAATGCGCTGGAGAGATTCGGCGGCAATTCAATATTAAGCGATAAGAATAGGACAAACTAAAGATGCCTGTAAAAGATTATTTGGCCAAACACAAAGGCTCCATTGCCGCCGCTTCGGGCGGCGGCACAATAAAATATTTTAAGTCGGAAGGGCCAAACGCATTCAAAGAGTTCAATAAAGAAAAAGCTAAAGGGCCATTTTATTCTTCGGCTAAATATAACAGCCTCTTCATTGCGAAAAACAAGCATCAAACCATTAATTTTTTCACCAGAATTATAATAGAAGACCTAGAACCCGGCCATGGCGCCACTGAACAAAATATCAACGATTTGATTTTTACTCACGCACTTCAAAGGTTAACAGACGCACTCTTGAATTACCTATACGTTGTGACTCGTACCGGCATAAAAAAATCTGCTAACGAAATAGCCGCGTCGTTACGTCAAAAAACTAGACTAATGAAGCAGGAGAAAACAAATGAAAAATATTGGAGCGTTTGGTTGGCTTTCCCATTAGCAGAACTGTTAGTATTGGGAAATCCCAAAAACGAATATCAAGGGCCAATGGCTTCATCAAGTAAAGCTAACAAAATACCCGACAATAAATGGCACACTGGTGAGCGCTTGCGCAAGGAGGTGGAAACAAGTAATAGGAAAAAAGGCCTCGCGACCCCCGTTGGAAACGATATGGCCACTAAAAACGTAGATGGCACGAACAAAGTTATAATAGACTTTGATAATATTGATTTATACGTTGAAGTATTCAAGAACGTGTTTTCACTTCTAGATGAAAAAATTCATTTTTATGATATTGAATTCGATAAACCATTTAGTGCCGGATATTATGTTAAAGAAATGGATAAATTTAAGTCTGTGCTTTCGCAAATTATTCAAGAAGGCGACAATAAGATTATAGAATTAAAAGGTAAAGTAACACTCACTTTTAGCGAAAAATACGACAAGCTTTTATCATTAGAATACAGCGAGAAAGTCGCAGAATTTAAAGAACCCGCTCATGAGTTCTTTAAGAATCAAACTACAAATGGACTAGTCTTCTTTTTACCTACAATTTACCAAAAATACATCACACAATACACTTTGCAAGGTGGAGTATCATCAGTCTTTTTATCACAAGAAGAAATTAAGATCATTATTAACAGATATGTTGTTCCTAATCCAACGATTGTAACGTCCGTCGTTACCAAAAGACTATTAGAAAAGTTTATAATCGGAGATGTGCGATTACTGGAGGATGATTACAAAAAGTATCGACTCACACCTCAACAAATTGACGAACAAACAAAAATTCAATTATCCCAACAAATTGGCCAACAATATGAACAAATTGGAGATTTTTTAGGACTTAAGTTTGAAAAAGGCGAATTTAAAGAAATCAATAATCTTGATGATTTATATAAACAATTATTAGATCATATCGATATGGAAGATTTAATTCAGCTTTCCGCCAAATGTTTGTTAAAAATGGTACCATTAGACAATCTCTTAGATTGGATGTGTGAAGACGTGCTGGAGGCGTTCGACGACCATCAGGAAAAAATTATACAAGAATTACAGAGCATGGAAGCAGGCCCTGCAAAAGCATTGGCGTCAGAACTCACAGAAGTTTATTTAGACTTTATCAACGATACCGGCCCAAAATACACAGAACAGATAATAACTCAAGGTGTTGCTAAAACAGCGGAACTCATGGTAGAGAGTGTTCAGGCCTCTACATGGTCTAGTTCAGTACAATTCCTAAAGTTTTATGAAAAAAATAAAAATGAAAAAAGTGAACTAGAAAAATTATTGTATGGGCAATTTACTGCTTCCACCTTCGCGAAGGAGTCCGCTGCCCTCGACGAAGCAGCAAAGAAAGCAGCAAAAGAGGCCGAAGGAAATCCTAGTAATACAACCGATCAGGAAACGAAGCAGGAAAATGCCAACCTCAAAAAAGCTTTAAAGGCCAAGGAAGCTGCTGATAACTCTATCATGGGGAAATTAAAGAGAAACACGTTGAGGAAAGCCGCCAACAAAGAATCAATAGCTAAACAAAAAGACAGGATGAAAATCTTCGGTACGAATCCTCCTTCTGCAGAAAAAACAACTCTAGGTTTTTATACAGACGAAGAAGCCAAATTAAAGACGCGCGACACATCACTACAAAAAATAGTTGATCTAGCGGAAGATAAAATAAAGCTATTAGAACTATTATCCGAGGCTACATATCATCTTGTGAACCTTAGCCCTTATATTGGCGATTCAGAATTAAAAAAAATACGTGCTTCCAAAGCCATACCCGCCGAAACCAAGAAAGGGGCTTCGTTAAAGTACTTTACTACGAAAGAAACGCGGCCAACATTAGCAAAACTAGCATTGAAAAATGGAGATTTACTTCCTTCAAACACAAAAACTGGCTTGTTTACTTTTAAAGACGGTTATCAAGGTATGACCGGAAAAGCAAAGAAAACGCTTTTCGATCAAAACATAAGAAAACTAAAAAAACTACATCAATTGGTAGGAAGCTTCGAACCTGACCCGGGGCTTTGGGAAGCAGTAAGTAACTTTGGTGAAAAAACGATGAAAGCCTATTTCGACACAGTAATGGGCGACGAAACTAAAAGATATTATCTATGTTTGGCCATTTATGGCGCTGTTCCTGCTGTAGCTTACATGATATATAATATTATCGACGATCCGGCCGGTGCATATAGATACGTTAAAAATCAAGGCGCCGCCATTGCCAAAGGATTCAAAAGAAGAATGGAAATTCTTGGCCGAACCGATTATCCGATTTGGGACATCCTAGGAAGTCTCAAAGACGTTATGATCCAAGTAGGATATAACCTAGGTCGCGACCTAATCTTGCATGGTATCATGTGGGTGATAGAAAAAATGCGTAAAGCATGCACCGACGACGAAGAAAAGATTAATGCTCCTTACGATCCAGTCGGCGCCATAGATCTATCCGGCTTTATGGCTAATTCTATTCAAGGTGATCACAAAACAGGCGAAATAGACAACAGTGCGTCTTTCAAAAAATTTGAATTATTAGGCCTCACATTAGATGATTATAGGCTTATTTTGGATACCCTATCCTCCACTTTTACTATTAAAGAAATGGCGAGACTTCTGAACAACACAGCTGAATCACACCTTTATGATAAAGCCTTAGAGGCTTTGTTAGAAGTAGAATCATTATTAGGTACACCCTTCGCTGATTTCTATCTTAGCAAAGTAGGCATTATAGAGTTCTTTAAGGCTATTTCTAAAGATATTAATCCGGCTTATATTGCACAAGCAATAGAAAACTTTGAAAAAGAAAAAAGTATCTTAATGAGTTTATGCTACGGCACCGACGATAGTCTGTTGGGCGACGAGTTATCTAAGTTTCTTTCGCCGGAACAAGTAAGGCAAGCTCTTGCTGATAGGGCCACCGCCCCCAAAGGGATGCTTAAAGATCTGATGAAAAGCCTAGATCATCTTCTAGGCCCACCGGTAGAATTGAATACAAATTGTTTTGACGAAGATAATGAATATGGCGTCGAGACATATGATGAGTCTCAACAACATTCTGCAAACGTTATTGGAGATGCCACCTTCGGCATATTAGAAGAAGCTTTTGAGAGAGATATTTCGCGAGTCAAAGAAATCTATCTGGACATAGAAACAAAGCTGGGAGCCTTCCGTTCGCCAGCAATGATACAGATGATGAATCCTAGTAATCTTTCGAAAGACCAAAAGGATTCAATGGCTGCTGACTACAAAAGCGATATAACGAGTAACGTTGCTATCAAACTTTTGAAGCAAGTAAAAAATATTTCTACTTCTATAGGGTTTGTAAGAGCGCCTGAAGGTAACAACGAAGACGAAGTTGGACTGCCCCCGGGTTCTATCACGTTTAATACTGTTATAGGTGAAACCGAAACCTCTCTAATCGAGCACCATACCACCGGCTCATATAATCCGGATACTGGATTGATGGAGGTGGAACTAACATACGCAACGCCCGGAAAAACCGGCATGAGAGAACTAAATTTTGAATATGAGGCGCCTTCCACCGGCCAACCAGCTGCATTTAACACGCGCCTTTCCTTGGAAGATATCTTCCAAGAGAAAATTAATATAGATAAAAAGGAACAGCTCTGGGGAATCTCCGAATCGGGTGAAGAACTGTACGTTAAACCAACAGAAATAGCAGCGATTAAAGAAACACTTGTTCAAACGATATCCAGTAAATATGAAAAAGAGCATCCCGAAACCACTCTCAATGAGTTAATTCTCTTAACGGATGCTGAAAAGGAAACTAAAGAAAAATTAGTTAAATTATCCAAAAAAAGTGATTTTTATTTGACTCTTATGAATTCTATGTTTAAAGATTTGTTTTTTACTTCTTTTAAAAACGGCCTCTTTAATCAAAAAATATTTAAGAAATTAACTCTTAACCACAAAATTACTTATGAAAAATGTTTTCTAGGTTTTGTTAATAAGACTATGTTAAACAAAGAAATGCAATCATTAGCAAAACAGTTATCATGCGTCAGCGATGAATCACCAACTCATTCGCCGGTCAACATAGCTACAATAAAAATTGCTTTAGATTGTTTAATTCGAATAATTGCGATCAAAGAATTAATGAAATCGCTCTTTGTGTATAATACTTTTGTATCTGAACTGTTCTATGATGAAGATGAGACATTCTATGATGATTTCGTTAGCGCAGAAATAAGCAAAGCCTTCGCAGAAAATGACGATATCAACTTAAACAACGAAGTGATAATCGATTTTATTACAGATATTATGAGAATCATTTATTCAGATGATAGTATCACGGACGAACAGGCCATGGAGTCTATCAAAGCTGCGCAATTAAATTATGTGAAGTACATGGTCTTTAACGCTCTGCCTGATGAGGTTTCATATCCGGCAATAGACGGTGCAAACACATCGCCATTCCAAATAGTTAAAAGCGCAAAGGAGGGATTAGGACAGTCGATTGCTTTAAAAGGCGTCAACATCGTAGATAAAATAAAATTATTACAAAATGAAGAATTTGCCATGCACGTTGATCGACACTATTCACCAGAAGGTGCAATAACAAAGACAAGATTTAATGAAGATGGTGTACCTGGATCAGTAATCTTTGAGCGCTCGAGAAACGAAAAGTTAAAAACTAAATATTTCGATTTTGAGACTTTAGAACTATCTGAAACCTCGATACTTAAAAAACTGTTACAAGAAAATAATTCCGGCGTTATTTTAGAAGACACAGTTGAGTTTAAACATAATCCAGCATTTGTATCGTCTATGACTGATGATCAACGAAAGCTTTTCGCGAACTTTTTAGTGGCGCTGTTTAGCCAAAAGTTATTTGACGCCACGTCCGGACACCACATCAGGGGCTTTCTCTATGAGTCAAAACTGATTATGATGTTTCCACAGCTGAAAAAAATCATTGATATTTCAGCGCAAGAAAGCTCTTCTGAACTTGAAAAAGCTTATAAAGACACCGATATACTGGTAAAAATGTTTGACTACAATTATAGTCCTGATTCCGACCAGTCTATAGCTGAAGATTGGAGCAAACAAAAAACATCGGAGGAAGCAGTCAAAGGATTTTTTAAAAAGTTCGTCGGCTCAAAAAACGCTGCATCTAAAATTCTTAATAATGATGATATAGCTTTAAATGACCTAGATATGTCTTTATCCGGAAAGATTTATCGTAACGATCTCGCCATTTTGATGGATAGTTTCCTTTATCCATATCAAGATGCGTCCTCTGATTCGGGCACTCAAGCTTATCCGGAAGGCTATAATAGCATTTCAGCGCTTGAAATGTACGAAAAACACATCAATGGTATCTCACAAACTTCCGCACTTCTAAACGCGGCCACCAACGCCAATATTACCGGCATCAAAGATGCTATTAATAAACCAATATGGCCCAAAGGCACCGCAGCAACAGGCGCAACTCTTCTAGAGTTTCTTTATTTTAGACCAGTATCTGATATTATTAACGTTAGTACAGTTATTTCTCTTAATGGTTATATCGATATCAACGAGCAGGAAGACTTCAATACGTTTAAGAATTCCGAGTGGGCCGAAGCAAACACCAAAACCGGGTCAACCTTTGTAGCCGATAAGCTCAAAAATAAAATTGGTCAAGTATATTTCGATGACGCACCAGCAGGAATAAGATATTTCACTTTTCCAATAGAAGAGGCCAAAGTAGAAATACCATCCGATCTCACATGGTTTGATTTCTTTGTTAAAACAAACCCCGGCAATCCCGGAAAAGCCTCTTTTTATCAAAAATTCTTAGGAGACGGTAGCAGCACGTTATATAAGAATGGCGCTTACAAGCTAAACGACGTACTTTTTGCGCCGAAAGAGTCTGATATTTTTTCATATACTGCCGCGCTAAATGCCATAACCACGTTTGATCTTATTGGTAAAGAGCCAATAGCTGTTTTTAAATATGAATCTACTGATTGGTTTAATATTCGTGGTTGGACCGTCTCTAAGGAACAAATTTTACAACACGTTGCCGGTCCCGCCACGCAAAAGATACCCGGACTGCACTACGCTAGCGCACCAGCGACTGATCATTGGACTGATAGTGATCAGTGGGAACCGGATTTCTATAAATTGTTTGGTGACGGCTTTGCTTACTTGACTCGCGGCTCATTAAAGTCTCTAAAGGAGGAAGTTAATTATTTCTTCGATGAAAAAGGTGATCGCAGGAAAAACGTGAATGGAATTAGGACTGAGCCAGATCCAATGGATGAAGAATGGCTCAAAACGCCCGGAATGGGATATTCCATAACGGAAGATCCGGAAGATATTTTTGGCCAACCAAAAGTGGTAGTAGGCGAATACATCGCCACCAATCCTGTAACTGGCCAAGAAGAGGTGATGGAAAAATATATTCAAATTAATCACCGATATCATATACAATTGCCTAATGCGAATATAGAAAGAATCAAAGAACGTTTCGAAACGATTTATATAGGAAAATACGGGTTCATTCAGGAAACAAATCCCGAACGCAAGGTGGTAGAGATGGAGTTCACAGTACCTGTAGGCGTTGACCACTGGCCTGGATATCCTGCCGCTTCAATTTATTTGCAAAATCAGCACGGACTCACAGCCGAATCAGCTGAAGTTTGCGAAACTGATGGCTACGAGTGGCAACTTGTGGGCATTCGAAAATATTCATGTTGGGTATATATCCCCGGCTCAGACTTCCAAGCACACGAAGGCTGGTCCTCTGCTCGAAAAGGTTTTTATAAATATAATGTTCCCGGCGGCAGCATGCGGTTTAACGATACATCGGTTACTGGTAAAGAAAACGGTATGACCGAAGTTTATAAACGCAATTCCAGACAATCAACGTGGGGCGCCGCACCCGCGACTGAACAAGCCAATGTCGGGTTTACAAGAAACGTCCGCCACCGAGCCTTTACATTGGCCACCGAGGCCAAGTATGAGCAAGAGAAAGAAGCAGACGGCACCGGCTGGCTAGATTATAGTACAGGGGAATGGCATGAGAAGTTTTCGGATCCATATAACAACAACGCTCTACCATGGGCAACAGAAGATAATCAAGACAACGAGGGAATGGGCGATTCACCATGGACAACTTTTACTCACTTTATGATTCTGACTGATAGACTTCAACTCTGGACCGTCGACATGTATAACTCTTCAGAAGCAAGCGACGGAGTGCTAGGCCATAACCAAGCGATATCGGAAACAGGTACCTATCCATGGGGCACGCTTTACAAAATTGGCTTCCGAAGCGAAGCAGACTACCAGACCTGTTTTAAAGAAGTAAAAAAAGCTTTCTGGCGCAAAGCTTTTCAGGATCATATGAAATACGACGACGCGGGTCGCGCTTTAGTAAGAAACAATATGACCGTTAAGCATTCTGATGATCCGCAACATCACGTAGTACGCAGAACAGAGATAAGTCAAGGCTACTATGATATAGATTGGGGTTGGCATAATTGGAGAATCCGTCAGGAGTTGCACTGGTCGCACGAGGTTGGTAAAAAACACGCGATGACGGGACCGGACAATGGTTACATTAATGCTGCGGCCGGGGGCGGCACTGCCGATGATAAACGTTCAGCACTGGCCACAAACGAAAACCGCCTCATCGGATTCGCGAATTATAATCCTATGAAGATTGAGAGCAGCAACATGCCGAATCAATGGACTAAAGATGATGTCGCATGGGGAAATAATAAGTGGCCCGGAACGACTTTCATGGTAGGGATGGTGCATGAAGAGGGCGGCGACCGCGATCCTTTTCATAGAAGGCCACACGGCAATCACCATGCGCCGGGAATAATAAGACCGGGCAACTTCACCGGCACTAAACCGATAGAAGATCAAAAATGGAACAAAGGTGCAATACATAGCGGCGTAGCTAGCGCAACAAAAAGCTTTATACCTCTAAAATTAGATGGTGTTGTAAGCTTTAACATATATAATGTCTTCGAAAAGATGTTACTTTCTTATGGTGAAATGGGCGGATATCGAAGCATAGGAATTAACAATCTCATCAAAAGCTTCTTCGCACTCGAGCAAACAACAATCATATCAGTATTGCATAGACTCTATGGCGAGATCTACTACCCAAGTATAGAAGGCTGTTTTAAATCATCAATAAGCAAAGCGTCCGAAGTTTTGCTAGCAGCTGTTGCGTCCGCGAATGGAGAGTACAGACGTATATCGCCGTTAGTGGGTCCGGAAAACGACTCCATCGATTGGCCTTCAAGCGAAGATTTACAATCGTTTGGGCTAATAATTACCAAGGCTTTTGTTACGGCAATAGCAAATACGGTCGATCCAACATGGACCACACCATGGTTCGCCCCGGGACCATTTACCCCATTTGGCGCACTAGCGAAGGGTCTAAACGGAGTAGACGCACCAGAGGAACCACCAGATCCAGCCAAAATAGCCTACAAGCGACCATTCCTAGGTAATTGTGAAGAACAATTCGAAGATGAATACGCATTGCTCAAGAAAATGACAAAAAATGAGAAACCCGAAGAAGAATAATAACTAAAATGTTCTTTTAGTCTAATTATATTTTAAGAGGATAAAGTAAATGGCATTCGGATTTTCACCAATCATACCTTTACAAAAAGATGATGAAGACGGTTTTTACGCTTTAACGAAAACTTTAGCAGATAATGTAAAGCAAAATTTTAAGAATCTTTTGTTGACTGCCCCCGGCGAAAGAGTGATGATTCCGGAGTTTGGAGTCGGGTTGAGAAACTTTCTTTTCGACAATAGTGTGGCTGAAATGGAGAACGATATTATTCGTGCAGTAGACGAACAAACAAAGCTTTATATGCCATTCGTAGAAATAAATGATTTAGAAGTGATCGATACAGAACTAGATACTGTCGCATTAAACATATTCTATTCTGTACCATCGGTTGGAATATCCGACTTAATAACAATTTCTAAAAATAACATTGTATAAAATATGGAAAAACTAACATGCCGAAAATAAACAAGCCAATTATAAACTACACCGGACGCGATTTTGCTTCTATAAAGCAACAATTGGTTGATTATGCAGAAAAATACTATCCCGAAACCTTTAGAGACTTCAACGAGGCCTCCTTTGGTTCTTTAATGCTCGATATGGTCTCATATGTTGGCGACATAATGTCCTTTTATACAGACTATCAAGCCAATGAATCGTATCTCGAAACGGCTTTAGAGTTCAAAAATGTATTAAAAATCTCCAAGCAATTGGGATACAAATATCGACCAAACGCCGCCTCTTTTGGCGAAGTTAGTTTCTTTGTTGCAGTTCCCTCTATATTAAATGGAATAGGGCCGGATTATTCTTACGCGCCAATTATTCGGAAGGGTACAACTCTAGCAAGCAACAATAATATAATGTTCACTCTCGTTGAAGACGTAGTATTTTCTAATTCAGACGACTCCGTTTTAGTAGCTAGCTCAAATACAGATGGGACAGCGCCAGATAAATTTGCCATGAAAGCTAAGGGAATTGTTGTTTCTGGAGAATTATACAAAGAAGAATTTAGTGTAGATGCGTATGAAAAGTTTCTGCAGTTAGAAGTATTTGACCAAAATCTAACCGAGATCATTTCCGTGACTGACTCTGAAGGAAATAATTATTATGAAGTTGATTATCTTTCACAAGATGTTATATATGTACCGGTCTTAAATACAAAATCCAATAAAGAGTTTGCTAAAAACATTTTAAAACCTGTTGCGGTTCCTCGTAGATTTGTCGCAGAACATGGCCCCGTCACAACCACTCTTCAATTCGGATTTGGTACAGAGGACAATGAAGAAAAGGTATTAGATCCAGCAACTGTTATTTTGGATGTGTTTGGTAAAGACTATATAACAGACAAATCTTTCGATCCAACTGTTTTAACAAAGACCACTAAACTAGGAATTGTCCCCAGCAATACAGTGATAACCGTAATATACAGGCGCAATTCTGAGCAAGACGTTAACGTCCAGCCAAATTCAATTGTAAAAGCGGTCAATCCAATAATAAAATTTATAGACGAGGCCACTTTAAATAAAAACACTATTTCAGCTGTTATGAAAAGTTTAGAATTAACAAATGAAAAAGCAGTGTCTGGCGATGTTAGCAATATTTCTTCGCAAGAATTGAAATTAAGAGCGCAATCGGCCTTTGCTGCGCAAAATAGAGCAGTGACCAAAGAAGACTATATAAGTTTAGCTTATAATATGCCTTCAAACTTTGGCCAAATAAAAAAGGCAAGCATAACAAAAGACGAAACGTCATTTAATGGTAAAAACTTAAATCTATACGTAATTTCTGCTGATTCAAACGGCAAACTAGTAACAGCGAATGATATCATTAAACAAAACTTAAGAACTTGGATAAGCCGTTATAAAATGATTGGCGACACAATAGACATATTAGATTCGCGGATTATCAATCTAGAAATTAAATTTTCTGTTGTAGGGTTTGCAAATATTAATAGATATGATGTGATAAATGATTGTGTTACCACTCTCTCTTCCTATTATGCTAGCAATTATTATGATATCGGAGAACCCTTCAAGATTACAGATGTATATAAGTTGTTAAATAACATTAATAGTGTGGTAGATACAAAAAACGTAGAAGTAGTGCCCACAACGTCACCCGGTTATACAGATTTCGGTGTCTCCTTTGAGGACTTAATTTCAGACGATGGAAGATATTTAATCGCTCCTGAAGACACTATTTTCGAAATCAAATTTCCTTCCATCGATATCACCGGAGAAGTGGTTTAATGGCTATAAAAAGATATTACGCTACAAAAGATAATACAATCACAAATGCCTACAAAGCAAATTTGACCATACGCGGCGTCAGCGGAAATATGGGCCAATCTGATATTTTAGAAGCATTTCACATATACGCTCAAGCCAATTCTGCATCCAGCGAAAATGCGCGCATTCTCCTTGAGTTTGATTTAGACGAAATAACAACAGACCGCACCGCAAATGATTTGCCCGCTAGCGGCAGCGTAAATTTCTTTTTAACTTTATATAATGCACCACATACACAAACAACCCCGAAAAACTTCACAATGGTTGCGACGGCGGTATCTCAATCTTGGGACGAAGGACTCGGTTTGGATATGGAAGAATATGCAGATCTAGATGCATCCAATTGGCTTTCAGCTTCGGCAGGAACTAGTTGGGTTGATTATGCCGACACAGAATTATCAGGCGGCAGCTACATTACAGGATCCGATGCATCCGAATTTGAATATACGTTTACTCAAGATTTTGATAGTGGGTTTGAAAATTTAGAAATTGACGTAAGCCATCTTGTGGAAGATTGGATTGATGGTACCATTGATCATAATGGATTCGGAGTACAATTATCTAGCAGCATAGAGACTGCAACCGATTCATATTACACTAAAATGTTCTTTGCGAGAGGATCTCAACACTTTTTTAAACGACCGATTATCGAAGCACGATGGGACAATAGCAAAAAAGACAATAGAGGAAGCTTTTATTTAAGCTCCTCATTGGTACCGGCTTCAGATAATTTAATGAAACTTTACTTATATAATGTTGTGAGAGGACAATTAACAAACATACCAGACGTTGGCACCGGAAACATGCTCGTTAGTATCTATTCAGGTAATTTAGCCAATACTGCACCAGATGGCTCTGAAATAGGCCTTTCTATTGGTGGAGGCACCGTAGCCTCCGGTGATACCAACACAACGGCTTCTTACATAGAAACTGGTATATATTCGTGTTCTTTTGCCTATACTTCATCAGCCATAACAACTATTTTTGATGTTTGGCATAGCGCGTCGGTTGAATATCATACCGGCTCGGCAATCACAGTAAAAACATTTAACAGTCAAGATTATAATTTAGATCAGAAATATGTTTCGAAAATAACCAATTTAAAGCCGCGATATTCAAATGACGAAACTGCTCGTTTTAGACTTTTTACTCGTAAAAAAGATTGGTGTCCGACAGTATATACGAAAGCTACTCAAACTATCGCCACAGATATCGTTGAAGATACCTATTATAAAGTTGTTAGAGTGCCGGATAATTTAGAAGTTATTCCTTACGGTACCGGCTCTTTAAATCATACGCGCTTATCATATGATACTTCTGGTAGTTATTTTGATTTAGATATGAGCCTGTTGGATACTGATACGGTTTATGAAATTGATCTCACTTATATAATTAATGGCGAATACACTGAACAAACAGAAAAATTTAGATTTAGAGTTGAATAAAAATGTCCTTAAAAGATTTATTTAAAGAAGATAAAAATTTAAAGTCCTTTGAACCATTATCAAAAAGTGATTTTGATACTGAGATAGAGTCTTTTGATTATGCAGATGCTGTTCGTAAGCGAGATGAAAGATATCTAGCAACAGAAAAGTTCTATAATCCCGTCAACTTCGCTCGTTTTGGTTCTGCAGAAAAGTATTATGAAGACTCAATTAAAAGAATTTATAACACGTATCCTTATGATGGTTCTCTAAAAGAAAAAGTTTTGTGGGAAGTCTCCTCTTCTTTACTTGATCTTTATCTTTTCGAAAACGGTTATCCCAGAACAACCGGTTATGCTAATTTTTTAACTTCCGTCGCAACGTCTGGAGAAGAAGGGTCTGATTATTATCCACCTTCTGGCGACGATGAATATATTTTAGCAATTGGTGGTCCGCATGCAGGACAAGGTAATTCCCTTTACTACGATCCAATACAAAAAGAGATGGTATATCGTCAAGATGCGAACGTTTGGGATACAGACAATAATAGAGAAAACAATCTTAAAATCGGCGGCGACGACGGAAACACAATTGAATTTTGGCTAAAAAAAGATGCCTACGTCACAGACCAAGATTACTTTGAATTCATTTTCGATGCGCATGTTACAGGAACAGTTGAAACGGAACTTGGTTATGGTCGCTTTAATATTGCGTTAGCAACCACCGGCACAGTGGGAAACACCTCCGACCAAGCAATTGCTTTTGCATATGCTTCCGGAACCACATCCATCGCAGCCCCAATGGCTTATATCGGTTCTACGTCGCTAACAACTGGAACTATTGCAGACGGCAATTGGCATCACTATGCTTTGCGATTAAAATCATCTGGTACAGATACTATAGCTGATTTATTTGTAGATGGTATATACAACGATACAACTGTTGCTAGCAATAATATAAATTATGTAAGTGGCGCAATCGTCGCAACAGTTGGTTCAATGGCGGCCCCAATAGACTCTGGCCCAACCTATGGAGAACGCGGCTGGTCAAAATTCTCTGGTTCTCTCGATGAACTTCGGTATTGGAAAACTTGGCGAACATCCAAACAAATCCAACGTTATTGGTTTGATCAAGTCGGCGGAGGCACCAACACCGATCTCTCAAACACAGATTTAGGTGTCTATTATAAGTTTAATGAAGGTATAGTAGGAGATGCAGCAACAGACTCTATAGTATTAGATTACTCAGGCCGCGTTTCAAATGGCGCATGGGCAGGTTATGACTCTTCCTCCAGAACAATAGGCTCAGCTATTACAGATTCAAACTCAAGTAAATTCGAATTTAACGATCCAATCATTTATTCAACACATTCAGATGTATCCTCTTATCTAGCAAATATGAAAGGAAGCGGCAGCGTTCACGATAAAACAAATGCCAATTCCATGCTTTCCTATATTCCAAACTGGATTATACAGGAAAACGAAACCGATCATGATCTAGCCGATAAAAATCATCTATTAAATCTACTACAGATTATATCAAGCTATTTTGACGAAGCGTCAACTCTATTACAGAAGCTTCCACAACTTACTCATAAAAAGTATTATACTTCCGGCTCAAGCCCGCCACCATTTAATAAATTTGCACTCGAATCAGCAGGCTTCGCAGTTCCCGATATTTTCATTAATTCTACTCTTTTGGAAAAGTTTGAAAATCGCGATGATGAAATAAAATTTGAAACTTCTTTGCAAGAGGTGAAAAACATCATCTACCAAAACATCTATAATAACTTAGACTTTATCTATAAATCTAAAGGTACCGAAAAAGCATTTCGAAATCTATTTCACTGTTTTGGTTTTGGCGACGACACATTAAAATTCAACATATATGCGAACAACTCCAATTACAAATTGGAAGAAAATCTAAAGTTCGTCACCAAAGCAAAAAACTACATTAACTTCAATGACGTCGAAAACGCAGATGCATCCGTCTACCAATACCAAATCGATTCAAATTCAACATCTTATATTTCAGCCAGTCAAGATTTTACATCGGGCGAAGAAACAGAAGGATTAGCATTTACTTTAGAGAGCAACGTTTTATTACCAAATCGCGTATCTATCGATAGCTATTCCACCGTAAAAAAAGGTTATGAGAATAAGATAGCCAATATCTATCCACTAATAACGGATTCTTCATTGTTTGGACTTCATACTGCTGACGGTGAAACCGAAAACGATTTAACATGGAACACTAATGATTACGCTAACTTCCAAGTGTTAACGGTTAAAGACGACAAGTTCTCAAGTAATGCTTATTTTAAATTAACCGGTTCTGCCGGTGGTTTCATTCCTAGCCTCACATCTTCTATCTTTGAGGACGTATATGACGAACAATTGTGGACAATAGCAGTTACCGTAAAACCGGGCGATTACCCACAAACAAATGAAGTCGATGGCTCTGCTGACGGCGAAGATACATACACAGTCCAATTCTATGGTGTAAACCATATGGCCGATTATAAAGCACAATCTTTCTCAGTCACAGGAACTATGACCCGCGATGAAGGTAGAAAGTTTCTCGCAAGCCACAAAAGAGTGTATGTTGGAGCACACCGTACAAATTTCACGGGAAGTCTCCTTCATTCCTCAGATATTAAAGTAAATTCTTGCAAAGCTTGGATGAAAGATATCTCAACAGACACTTTAGATCTGCACAACAAGAAAATAGGAAATTATGGTTCTGATTCACCAACAAATAGCGCCTTCCTATACCAAGACTCAATTAACGATTTAAACGTCCCAGAGAATGAAACTTTAGCGTTATTATGGGACTTTTCACAGGTCACAGCATCCAATGCTGTTGGCCAATTCTCGGTAGAAGACGAAACTTCCGGAAGTGCAGACGACGAAAGATATGGCTGGTTTAGTGGAGTCGTTTCGAGAAGACACACAGCAAGTGGTAGCTTCTTCGATACTACTTCTACAAATGTGGTGGAATCCTTAGAAAGAAGCACATATCAATCACAAGTGCCGGAAGTCTTAAATGATTCGAATCTAGTAAGAGTTTTGTCTCAAGATGATGAATTCTTTAATAGAAATACACGACCAACCACTTATCATATGTCAATAGAGAAAAATATGTTCCAAGATATATCGGAAGATATGTTAAACATGTTTGGTTCCGCTGTATATTTTAACAACTTGATTGGAGATCCGGTAAATTTATATCGAGGCGAGTACAAAGAATTAAAGAAAGCAGCAGATCTTTACTTTGAAAAAGTCGACAATGACTATGATTTCGATAAGTATATAGAATATTTCAAGTTTATTGATTATGCGGTCTCTAGATATATCGCAAAACTCATTCCAGCGTCGATGAATACATTTAAAGATGGGATATCAACTATTGTTGAGAATTTTGCTTTAGGTGATAGAAGCAAATACCAAAATAAGTTTCCAATTATAAAAGACGTCAAGCCTAAAAAAATAGAAGGTTTGATGATAGGGCATAGCCTACCGCCCAAATTCGCTTGGAAAGAGTTGCATGCTCCATTACCACAATCACCTTTGAATGAAGATGAAAATTGCATATGGTGGAAAGAAAGAGCAAAAAAAACACAAACAGAAATATCTTCGAGTAATGCTTTTGTTAACGCGGATAAGCAACAAATCCAGAATGTCATCAACAACTTAACAAACTTCCCCGCTACAACATTAAGCGGTACTGAAGGAACCTACGAAGCTTCAACATATGTTCTGCGTAAACAAGGAAAACCTGTGCGCTATAGCGTTGATGAAACGGAAACTTACCATGGCGGCACCAACTTTAATAAGGGCAGAAGAATTGATTATTGGGCAAATGGTTATCGCACGGATTTGTTAGCAACCACATACGCCTTCATTGATGAGAATGATTATATCGCAACAGCATCTTGTGATGATATAGTAAAACCAAATCAAAAAGTTTTTAGACATTACTTTTTTAACAACGACGACATCCGCAGTAATATCACGTCGCCATTTAACATTATAAGCTCATCGCTAGATACAGTTGGTGTTTATGGAGCAGATAGCGATCTACAAATCGTTAACCTTCACTATGATACTTATGGAGATTCACCCGCGACTCCACTTCAAGGCCCATTTACTGATGCGCATGTCGGTGGCCACCAGCGAAGTCACATAACATTCAACACCGGAAGCGATACTATTGCGAACCGGCCAGAGCACTTTCGTTTAGTTCCACGCGGCGGAACCGATACTCTTTATGTTTATGGTGCAGACCAAGATAATGCGGGCGATCCGAATGTAAACCTTCCTCGTGCCGATTTTCTTCGCGACGGAACGTCAAAACGCCCCGTAAACATTGCTAATATTCAATCTTTAACCGGCACTCGTATTTTAGGAAACTATAATCAAGCTTATGATATTGTCATGACCAATGGTCGATCAATCAACAACAAGTTTATGGTCAGATCGGAAGGCGATATAGTCACAAGCAGCGCCGATTCCTATTATCTTTCAGGAGTTGTCGATTTTGTATTGCCTCAAAGAAACTTAACCGGTAGCAATCAATATATTATTGTTAACCGTTTTAGCGCTCCCGGTGACCCCGCAACAATGGCCGAAGGAATGCTCGATGTAACATCCGGAGAGTACAGTGTATACAATGCCTTGCCATGGCGAAATCTGAGCGTAATTACGCCAATGAACGAGCTTCTCTCTGATCATTGTAAGCAGTTTGGATATTTTAGTGATGCCTTCGATTCAGCCAGTTATGTATTAGCAGGAGAAACCTATCCCGGAACAAGCGGTTCTGTAAGCGAACTCAATTATGAAGGGTCTGCTTCTTTCCATAAAGTTAATAGAAACACGAGAAAAGTTTTACAATATACAGATGAATATACCGGAGATGCCGGTACCGTTATAACTGCATCTTTTCACGACAATGCTTTCGTAACTCATTTAATTCCGCAATCTGATATGCAATATGCATGGATCACAGCTTCTGCCGAAGATGTTATTTTAGGTTATGAAACTAGAGATTTGGATCGAAAAGATTATGCTTCAAGCGATATTATTTTTACTACGGCCAGCAGCCTTGTTTTAACCTGGGACGGCGGCCTCGCAGATCCCTACTTTGGTGTAGATGAAAGAGATCAAGGAGAACTTCTTGATGGCCAGTGGAATTTTGACTTTGTTGGCTTAAACTATGTTACGGTAGATCCCTTGTCTTTAAGTTCTAATACTATTGGCTTTGAATATAATACGCCCATTTCAAATTATATCAGCGGCGCAGCCATTGTTAAGGCAGAAGCACTAGCAGGCGCAGTTAATTTTTCAAATGGCGCCGGAACCACTGCGATTTTAAATGCCCTCTTACTTCACCGCACCGGGCCATATGGCGGCGCCAATTGGAAACTCTATAAAAAAGATGCGCATCCAATCGTAAGACACCAAAGAAACAACAATATTATAGGCACACCAGTTGGAAAAGTTGTGGGAATATCATCCTTCGGCGGCGGCATCCTTCCAACATTTAAAGTAGCCAATGATTATGAAATCTTGAATTTCACTGAACCGGTAATCACTTCGAAGTTTAAACCGTTAATTTACAGCTTATCTTCAAGTGAAGGGAAAGGCGTAGAAAATGTAGTTTCTTCTCTGGGCAATCTACAAGGTCACTTTACAAATCACACTCAAGGACCAGATAGAAAAAACTTAAACATCCTTTTACCAACCGGCAAATCAAGAGACAACATTAAGAAAATCACTTATTCACCTTATAGCGCCTTTAAGCTTTATATTGAAAAGTATAACAACAAAGAAGATGTACAAGTGGTTTATTCAGAAACGATTTACCCCAAAGAACAATACACTTATCTTTCCGGGACTCGTAAAAGAATCGACTTCATAAATGACTTTTGGAGAGATGATAGAGACGACAGAACTAGCTTAAATTATGATAACTCTGCTGCTAATAGCATCGATATCGCAAGTATTTGGAAATTAGATGCTCATACAAATTTTGTTGATAGTTATATTAATGTCCCTTATAGTGGCGGGATGCCAACGGAAGACGGCGCAGGCGAATTACAAAATTGTTATTCTCTTTTCCACTATGCCGCAAGCGCTGGAGGTGGCCTTCGAAGCGATATCCTTTCTGCTGTAAACTATAATAGAAGGATTAAACTAATTTACCCAGTGCGCACCGACCTGATCACAATCGTACCAACAGATTTTTATCTTGCACAAAACGCTATTCCCTCTAGTCGAATGCCTTCGTTTTCTGATCTCACCGATTCGTCCAATCCCTCTCGTTTTTCAGCTTCTGTGGGCGATACTCTTTGGGAAGTCACTACGAGCGCTGGCGAAAAACCATTTTATGATAGTTACGATGATTATGCCGAAGAAGGGTTTAGAAGCATGAAAGACGGCACAATTTTGCCGGAATACAGGATCAGCGAAAAGATTGATGATTTCGTTTCTTTGGGCACTAGTTTAGAGTATAGCTCGTATTCGCCGCTATCGTTCTTCGATAAAGAAAAGATCAACGGTAATACACTGAAAATCGAAACTGGCGCAATGTCTCTAACCGGTTCACAAGTTGCTAGCACCGATATAACCAACTTCTTAGAAAGACACGTATTCTCAGATTTTTACGAGTATTTCAATTTTGTAGAAACAGACTATACATACGACCCGCCACAATCTGAAGGTATCAAAGAAGATGTAGGACAGCTTACAAAACACAAACTTGCTTGTGATGCAATCCTCAAGTTTTTACCATACGATGGCTTTTATCCATCGGAAAGAACATTACAATTAGGATCTCTGTTTTCACAATCCCTTAACAATGTTTCACTATCAGGAGATGATGGTAATTTAAGAACGCTTATGCAACCTTATTTCGCCCCGGGAGTTCTGTTTAACTCAATTAAATCGGGCATCGCAGTCGATTATCCGGTTGCCAACTCCGCTACTTCTTTAAGTCAAACTTCTTCGCTAATTTGGGGCACGTGCATCTCCGGAAATTTCGATAGTCGCTACAATATGGATTCTTTAATAGAGCCAAAATTCTCTTTGGTATATGATGCGGAAACCGACAGCGATCTAAATTTAGACTCAACAGCCAGCTTCAAAGGGAAATTAGATTCTCAATATACTTTTGCTATGAGTAACTTTTTAGCTGCGACAATGGACACATTTATTGGTAAAGATTATTATTCTTCCATTAACTCGGCATGGTTCGATTCGGGGGACTCAATTATTCCAACACAAGATGGAACCTACACAATGGATATTGTTTTGCGCAATTCTACAAATATCGACACAGATTCTGAGTTTGAAACAGCAAAGACCAACATGATAAACGTAATCGACCCCGACTCTGGCTCACCGCCAACCGTTGTTTATCCCAGTCTTACCAGTAGTTTACAGGTAAATACCTCTTCTATAACAATGTATGATCGAGCGATTACTGGTTATAATATAGACCCGTTCCTTTATGGTTCTTCTTTTGGCCCACCAGTACACAGCGGTGAAATCGCAGCCACCTTAGAAGGCTCTCCAGTGAACGTATATATTACGGCATCAGGGCAACCTCATGGAACTAGTTTTGATCCATTTACTCCTTCCTATTATAATGGCTATTCTCGCGCAAGAATCTCTGTTACATTAGAGGCCAACGAATATTATGATTTACCTCAACTTGTTAGTATGATGTCTCATTCATACGATAGAATAAATACTTTCTTATATCCTGCATTTCCACAATCTTTAGACTCAGCGGCTGAAGCAACAGTCGCTCAAGCAGTGAATGAAATCTATTCAACAACAGCTTATAAAAACGCAATGCAGCTTTCCGCTTCGTTGTTTTTAGGCGATGCTAATCCAAATCAGATTATTTTCGAAAAAGAAATGAGAAAAACACCGCAATCGCCAGACACAGTAAAGAGACAAACTATATCATTCAGGCCACGCTTTGAATGTCCAGTGTTGGATTTTGAAGATACATCTCCAACTTCAGGCTATCTTAATGGAAACGTAGCAAAAGGAATGTGGCATCAATACGGCGAGATAATCACAGGACAAGGAATTCAACTCGAAGTAAAAGAACCGGAAAACATCAGTCTATCTTTAGCCAGATTGCTTAAAATAAACGTAAAGGCATCTCAAAAAATCGGAAAAATAGAAGGCGATAACAACGCCACTTTTAGTGAGGCCATAGTCGCAATTCCATTTAAATATGATAATCTGAAAAAAGAAACAGTTCTTTATGATGTTGATACCACATTAACAAAAAATATTAAAGACAAGCTTTACTTTGATGATTCAAAGCGTCTGGATCCATTTTCACCAGTAGCATCTTTTGAAGAAGTCCAAACAGCTAATGAAGCCATTGAAAAATTTCAAAGTAATTTTGGTGAATCAGCAATTCAGAATAAACACACAGACAAAGAGCTTTATGATTTATTCATGATGATGCGCAAATATGTTATTCCGCCGCACTTAGATTTCTTACATAACAAAAATACAAATCCCTTTGTAATGTTTATGATGGAGTTCGAACTAGATTTAAACCAAACAGACCTACAAAATGTTTGGCAAAATGTTGAGCCAACGTTTGCTAAAAAGGCCATAAGAACCAGAACAGAAACAAATTCCCACTCTCTACCCGGAAACATCATTCAGGGCGCAATGGCCACCAATAATAAGGATCCGTTCTTTGCTACTGATGTTTTTAAATCACAAGATACAAGATGGGCAGTCTTCAAAGTAAAGAAGCGAGCGAAAACAAATTTCAATGCAGCGGTCGGCAAGACAAAAGATGGTTTCACCCGCCGCGACCTCACCGGCCCGGGCCAAACTGATGAGTTCCTTTATTCATACAACTGGCCACATGATTTTTATTCTTTGATTGAGTTAGCTAAAATTGATTCAATAACCACCTTTAATCCTATTTATAGTGAAGAAAAGGATAAAACATAATGGAGTTTTTTGATAAAAAACAAGACGTTATAGACTTACAACTCACCAATTATGGTAAGCAGTTGCTGTCTCGGGGTCTCTTTAAACCATCTTATTATGCTTTTTCCGACGATGGTGTTATATATGACAATAGATGGGTAAGCGGTACTGTCGGAGAAGAACAACAATCAAAAGCAGAAAGAAGAATTCAAGAAGATACACCTCGTCTAAAAACACAGTATACGAAGGTTGGAGCCGAAAGAGGAATCAACAACATTTTTAATTCCGCCCCCGGCACCTCTCAAAAACAAAACATAATCGATTTATTTGAATTCACTAGTGAACAAGATTACATAGACCAGCTAGCTAAAGCCAATGCGAGTCCTTTGTTCGCAGAAACAGAAAAGCTACTAGAAAACGTTTTAGGTACCAAAAAATATTTTAACAATTATAACGTTGCTTGGAACATTTTATTTTACAATGGCTTAATAAGTGATTCTACTCCATATTATCAAAAAGATGATATAACGACTTTAGTTCCTCAAATCAATTGCTCTCTAAGTGACGTGGCTTATAAAGTAGAACTTGATTTTGATGTGTTCGAAGATATCAAAGAAGTCAAAAATATAATGGAAAAAATAGCCCAAACCGACGTCGGAGACTTCGATTCTCACGCCGGAGAGCTTCTTGACGATGAAGACGACGAGTTAATGGATCCCGGTGGCCACGCCGAAGGGGCACTTCCCGATACATCGGATGCTTTTTTTGAATATTGGGAACTCGACGACGGTGCAGTTTTCTTTAAAAAGGATTTTTTGTTTCTTTCCGTAGAGGAATTAAACTCACAATATTCCGACGACAATTTTTCTATAGAGGTTTTTGAAATTACCGAAGCTGCTAAAGAAGGGGATAAACAAGAAATGAAAAAGATGTATTTTTCTGAGCTTTCTAACGTCCCAACCGCCGGATCAGATTCTTCTCTTGCTGTTGAAAACGTTTTTGAAATTTTAATGGATAGAGAAATAGATAATGAACTTGCATGCTCTCTTATAGGCTTCGATAAACAGCTTAAAGCACAAAGCGTTTATAATACTAACATCTATGATTGTACGCCATTCTCTGACGACGTAGCAATCTCCGATCCTTATGATAATCTACCGCCAGTTGATGCAGAGGATGTTTGCTAATGATAAAAGGCCTAGACGCAACCCCCAAACCATGCATTAATAATGTCTTGATTGAAGCCGCTAAACAAAAAGAATATACCCCAAAGGGCTATATCGATTTATATACGGATTCTAATTCTCAAGCGGCTACGTCCAAAAATCCGAATGCCAAACATTCTATTAGAATAACTTTGACGTGCGCACTCAAGTCTTTGTTCTCTTCCAAGTCGCTTGACGTCGCAAAAAAAGCAAAACTAACAAAGTCTTATAAAGGGATATTATCGAAAATACATTTGGTCACTAGAGAATTTACTTCCAAGGGCGAGTATACAAAATTTTTAACCGCTGCTGATAGAGTTTCTTTTTTAAAATCAAAAAAATCATTTTTAGATCACTCCACCAACGTCCCTAACATAGCCAACCTAGCCGATTATACTTACACCGAAGATGGAAAAGAATATATAAATATACCAATAACTTACTCAGTTTACCACAATCTTAGCTCAGAAGGTGCAACACCGGGCTTTTTAGCATATGTTGTTAGTGTTGAATCTAACGGCACCATTCTACCCGGACAAATAACCAGCGAAGTCATCTTTGATGGAGGCAATATCCCCGAAAAAACAGGATATTTCAGAATCTCAGATTCATATGAAGACGGTGCGCAAGGTGGGCAAATTGGTTCAATTTACGGTGGCCCGGGCGACATTTGGGTGGGTGCTTATCATTTTAAGCCGACAGGGGGTGAAAATTATCGTGCTATGGCCGGATCCAAACATGATCCGGATATTTCCCATCCTTATTTAGATTTTGTTATTACATCGAATAATAAAATTTTAGATGCCCGGGCCACCTCAGAAATAGAAAGTTTGTTTACATATAAATCGAGTGACTTTCAAAATGCACAAAAGAATATAGCTTCTGTGATTTATAGCGGCCTTAAAAAGAAAAATACGGTTGATGAATACGTAGCCAATAAAGGAATTGTTTCTGAAATTTTTTATTCGATTGATCCGGCCGATACTGAAAAAAAAGGGTTAAACAATAATAATTTGTTTTTTGCAATTGATAAAATGAAATTGTTGAAAGAGAACACTAAGCTCCCGGGCCTATTGGACAATTTAATCACAGCCAACGGCGGTATCGGAACCAAATTGGCGGCCAGTATCAGTATATTTTATTTTGAAATATCAAAAATTAATAAACAGACCGGCGTAAAACAAACATTAATAACCGGAAATAATGATACTAGCTTTAGCGATATCGGTGAAACAACCTATTTGCGCAACAAAAAAGAAAAAGGCTATAAATTAAGAAAGAGAACTTCTAAAATATTTGTTGACAATAAAACAAATGTTGATTTTTATGATTTTAGAGATGCAGTAATTGATAAATATGATGGCGCCGCGTATGAATACGAGATTAAACTTAAGTTTAAAGATCCGATGCTGCTTTATCTTACTCAAAAACTATCGCAGACAAGAAGAGCCATGGCTAATATCACTGAACTTCAGACAAAATTCACTTATAAGTTTTATGATAAATCTAAAAATAAGCACACTAGTGTTTTTGACGTCCATCAAAATAGAATAAATAAGGAATTTCTAAAAGAAAGATTGGAAGGGACGCCCCAAATCCCTTTTACTTTTCCCTTTTCGGCTAATAATATTCCAGCTAGCATAGAGCATGCATTTCCTCCACCCGGTTCTCTTTATTTCCTTTCATTCGAAAGCTTAAATTCTTTACTTTTTGGCTTGAATGTAACCAACGATCTGCAGCCGATCAGTGATTATCTTTCTCTTGGGGGCGAAGCAGGCATAACCCAGCTAAACGAATATATAAGAAAATCACTGAAGCTAACAACCACAACGCCATCTTTGATCGGTAGAGTTCTTTCTCTACTTTCTTTAATAGAGAATAAATTGGAAGAGATGCTAATGTTATATACAACAGAGAAAATGACCAAAAAATCATCCGGATACACATCGACCGACCATGAAAAATCCCTTGGAAATACAGCATCCACCGCAGAACATGTTCTAGAGTTTACTCATAGGTTTAAAAAGCCGTTAGTTCTTTCAAAAACAAAAAATAGTTTTAATTGGGTTAATACCCTTAATGCCGGAAAAGCAGATACTATAAAAACAGTTTCTAGAGATTCTTATATCGCATCGATACAGGCGATAGGAGGCATGCTCTTATCCGACAAAGGTAAAGAAAAGTTCGGTGCAGCAACATCCTTTAGTTATTCCTTTTTACCGTATTCTGGAAAGACTCTGGAATTATTTAATAGTTCAGAACCGGGATACAAAACAAAGCATATGCAAACAATCAAAAAAATGTTAACCAGTGAAGTATCGGATACGCCAGAGTCAGTTGTAACTCCCGAAGTATTGGCTCAATTTGGCATGCGCTTCCCAACATCTATTAAAGAAGCGCTATCGGTCAACTCAGATACAATGGCTAAAGCTCTTAGTTTAATTTCATTTAAAGATAACTTTGGTGAGCCATACGAAGCACAACCACAAAAACGATCTACCGGAGATCAAAATGATAGTTTTAATAATTCTTTTGGCGAAACAAGAGATCCCAAATATGATTGGGCTGGCGATTCTTTAGACAACTATCCATTACCATTGGCCGATTCGCTAATCAACATGATCTTTTCCGATAATACTAAAAGGTCCAGGGATTTAAACTATTTTAATAAACACTATGTTAATACAACACCCGATGTGTTCCAAAATAAAGAATTACCTTATTTGATTAATCTGTTTTCGACAGCAGCAATATCTAGCCCGACATCTATAAAAGAAAATTTTAGTCCCGGTGGTCAAGCTCTATATAAAGCTCTCTTCTCAGAAGAAGATGGAAAATTAAAAATAAATAATTATGCTTTATATGTTACACTGTTTGGGCTATATGGTAGAGTACACTATTTAAAAGGATTTGAACAAAGATCTCAGAGCAACAAACTGACTCCATCTTCGTTTAAAAACACGAATATGATTAAGTCTGCACAATGGACTCCCGTTACAAAAGAAGTCCTAGACAGTTTAGCGATGAATCAATCACTTTTTTGC
>Ga0181372_1000009_pt1 | contig 51935 bp, 69 predicted proteins | sample LowvirmetaG_5_FD_130161 | JGI IMG/M metagenome (GOLD analysis project Ga0181372, IMG submission 130161) | Marine viral communities from the Subarctic Pacific Ocean - Lowphox_08 viral metaG | ecosystem: Environmental > Aquatic > Marine > Oceanic | place: Subarctic Pacific Ocean | collected...
CGTAAGTTCCGTGCGCTTTGGACTCTCGAAGCTGCTCAGGACCTGCGTGCGTACCACAACTTGGACCTTGAGCGTGAATTGACTGACTTGCTTGGCAAGGAAGTTTCTTTGGAAATTGACCGTGAACTTTTAGAAGATATCCGTGGGCTTGCTTATGACTGGACTGCCAATGATGGCTGGAACCGTGATATGCTTTCTTTGGGTAACTCTAACCGTTTCCCTGATGATGGCACTGGTAACTTTAACCCATCTGGTTTTTACTACGATTTGAATCAAGATACTCATGCTGACGTTTTAGGCACTAACCCTGCTGGTACTCGTAGAACTGCTGGTAACGTTTTCTTAGTTGATTTCGCTACTTCGGCTCTTGGTCTTGACCCACGTCACGTTGGTCAGGTATATGCCAACTTGGTTGCAGTCCTAAACTTCGCTTCGCAAGACATCTACAAAACTACTTATCGTGGTGCTGGTAACTGGATTGTTACCTCTCCGATGGTAGCTGCTATCCTTTCTTCGGCTTCTAAGCTTGAAGGGGGTGTGCGTCAAGGTGAATTCGACGGTCAGTTAGGTGCTAATATCCAATACAAAGGTAAGCTAATGGGTCAGTTTGACGTTTATGTCGACCCACTTTGGCCGGAGGACGAAATCCTCATGGGTTACAAAGGCTCGTCTCCAATGGATTCTGGTTATATTTATTCTCCATACATTCCGTTGCAGATGCTTCCAACCATTACCGACCCTGATACGTTCCAACCACGTAAAGGCTTGCTCACTCGCTACGGCAAAACAGCTTTATCACCTGAGTCTCGCTTCTACAGAGTTATCCGTCTAATGGGTATTAATTCTAACTTTATGCAGCAGCCGTTCGCGACTGTAAGTAACAGTTCTGTCTAACACAAGTTAGAATAAACTGAATAAAGAAGCCTATCCTTTTTACGAGGGTAGGCTTCTTGCATTCCTATATAATGTGTAACTATGTCTGCTTACCAACCAATTACCAAGTTCGGAAATACGTTCGCCCATAGAAAGGGGGTTTCGTACGATGCTTCGGCGTTTTCGGAAACCTTAGGGGACATCCAGTACGACTCTCTCAATAGAAGGCTTTTTGCCGAGCAAGTGGAGTTTAATAGGTTTTATACAATCATTAAAGATTTTATTAAAGCTAGACTGGGACACCCTGTAGTTCGTGTAGAGCTCTCAGACTTTCAAATCTTGACAGCAGTCGATGAGGCTATTGCAAAATTAGATTACCACGCCCCCGACTGGTGTCTACAATTTATGACGTTTCAAACTAAATTTGGTGAGGGTCTTTATGAACTCCCACAGTTTGTAATGAATAATTTCCGATACGCAGCTTATAAGAAAACCCTTCTATCCGTCGCTAGACAATCGAATACTTTAGAAAACGATTTCTTTATTAAGTACTTCCAAGAAAACTTCCTATTCAATCAGTTGGATATCGGTGAGTTCCTTTTGATGAAGATGCAACTAGAACAGATTAGAAAGGTTTTGAGTCGCGAAGGTACTTGGAGTGTAGTAAATGGTAAATATTTAGCAGTTTGGCCGATTCCCCAAGATGAAGCTGACCAAGAAGAAGTTGCTGTAGAATTTAAAGCGTTGGATACTGATACGTTACACCCTTACTTTGTTGGCTGGATTCAAAGATTTGCCACCGCGGTATGTAAAATAATCCTAGGTCAGATTCGAGGTAAGTTTGCACAACTACCGTCCCCTCAAGGAGGAGCTACGCTTAACGGACCCGCGTTGATTCAGGAAGGCACTGCCGAACAAGAAAAATTGATTCAAGAGCTTTTAACCGAAATAGAGGAACCTCCTGTGTTTACAACATTCTAATGGATAGCATTCTCTACTCAAAGATTCAGAAAGATATCAAATCTTACGACGAATCACACCCAGCAACCACGGACTTTTATAGGAGCTACACTCAGTCTTTACTAGACCGTCTTATTATTGAAGTTGTGGACGATGAAGACAAAAGATATAAAGTCCCTGTTATATATGCTAACCCGGAACGTGCGATAGCTAAGGTAAAAGAAGACCGAAATTTAAAACTTCCTTTAATTTCTATTGCAATTGGAGATATTGAGGAGAATTTAAAAGCTAGACGACCTGATTTACAGCTCACGCACTATAAGTTTTTTGATGTGGAAAAGCAACGAGCTTACCGTGTTATCAAGAAAGCCTCAAAAGCAATTTCTTTACAATTTCAGCTTACTTTTTGGTCCAAGTACACGGAAGACATGAACCAAATGGTTGAAACTCTGCAAATGTTATTTCAACCATCTTTAGCTTTACCCACCGCTCACGAAAAAGAAAATAAAGCTTTTTTGTTGGATATTTTAGATATGTCCTCCGTCCAGGCGGGAGATAAACAGGACCGAACGCTGCGGAAAAGAGCTACAATTAGGGTCGAATGTTACATTCCAGGAAGGGAGTACCTGTACTCAAACACAGGCAGAATCAAAGAATTTATTAATACTGAAATTGAATCCAAATAAATCTTGAAAAAAATACTATAATACTAGATTGGCGCCTCCTAAATAAGGTAGGAGAAATTTAGTATGCCAACCTCTAAAAAGCCCGCAAAAAGTACAAAACGCGCCAAGACACCGTCTAGCGCTCGTACTCCTGTGCGCGAAAGAAAATATAGACTTTGTAATACTAGCTGCTCAGACTACGAATTAATCGTAGCGGACAAAGGCAGAATCCAACATGTTTGGATGACTCCCAATAAGACAATCGAAGTCCCTCTCGCACCCCTAACACCACAGGTGCTTGAGTTTCAAAGACGGCACATGCTGTCAGTCACTGAAGTCCATATTTAATTTATTATGCCTACCTACAATAGCCCCGGAGTTTACACTAGTGAGAATGATTTCTCTAATTTCGACCCTGCGTCAAGCCCAACTACCCCTGGTATTGTTGGTTTTGCTTCTCAAGGTCCTGTCGATAAGCCTATCCTTATCACCAATACAGTAGACCTAGAAAGGTACTTTGGTACCCCTACTGAGGTTACTGGAGGTCAAGGGCTTTTAGCTGCGTACGAAATCATGAGGGAAACTAACCAACTTCAGTTTGTACGCGCCCAAACTACAGCAGCGGCAAATGCTGAATGTGATTTGCTAATAGGAGCACTTCCAATGGTTGTTGCTGGAACTTCAGCGACTTACACACAATACAGAACCCCTAACGTATTCAATACTGCAATGACTGGTAGTACTGCTAGTGGTTCGGCACACTTTATCGTTCAGGTTTATGATTCCAATGGAACAGCTACAACAACTAAGCCTTACTTTTTATCGGTTTCCCACCCTAGTGGTGTAGATGTTGTGGTTTCAGGCTTCCAAAAGACCCTTTCTGATAACCCTGATTTTGTGGTTGAAAAACTTGACAACAGCTACTTGGCATTTGTAGGTCAGCATGCAGGAACATCTGCAAAAATCGAAGTAAGCGCTTTCTGTCCTCGTATTGAGACTACGGACGTTTTTTCAACAACTCAACTTTCAGGGCATGGGGCTATTGGAGGTGGGGGAAATCTACTGTCTAAGACAGATTCCGGTACCTACATTCAATTTGACGGAACTAAGATAGGCGTTAAAAACATGACACTCGGAGCCGACTCCAAACCTGGCTTGATAGACGGAACTGATATTGTGGCTGACACCGGCATGGATGTTACAGGTATGATGTTCGTAAGCGCTATGTTTTACGACTCTGGCAATATCTATCCGTCCAACGCGCTTTCAGAAGTGTCCGCAACAAGCGCAATAGGTCAAGCGTACACACAAACCGCACCAGCAAATACTGGGTTGGGAGGCTCAGGGGTAACTCTAAGTCGTAATGAAGGCGCTGGCGGAGCGTACACGGTTCGAGCTCTGCACCCTGGACTAGGCAATAATGCCGCTAGTTCTTATAACGGGAACGCTAACGTTATTAGAGGTCTTTCCGTGAAAGTCTCACCTCTCGGTAAGTACCAACAAGCTATTACCCTTTTACGTAACGGCGGCGTTGCAGAGTCTTACAAGGTTCAACTAATAGAAGATACTACTAACTCAGGTATTCCAACTTGGCCGAGTTCTGTTATTAACTCTAAGACTTACGGGAATGGGGAAACATCTGATTACATATACGGAGCTTTTGAGGACGTCGACGGTGATACCGCAGTAACGTGGACTGCCCCCACTACCGTAACATCCCCTGCTTACGTTAACTCTTTTGCTGCAGCCGGTAAAGATGAAGGTCAAATAGCCTATACTAGATTCTTTAAGTTTGTTGAAAAAACTTACGACATGTCTGGAGGGCTAAACGGAGACGCCGCTGACCACGGTGGAGATTTAACGCACTCCGAAGTAATTAACGCACTCGCAGGTCCTACAGGAACATCTCGAGGTGTTAAAGCCTTTATGGCTGATAATGTTGAGGTGGACATTGTAGCGATTCCTGGAGTTCATGTTCAGGATGTACAAGCAGCAGCTATTGACGCTGCCGCGAATACAGGTAAGTTCATTTATGTTACCTCTCCGCCAGAAGGGCTATCCCCACAGGAGGCAGTTGACTGGCATAACGGGAACTACCCAGGGAGAACCGTTTCTATAAACAGCTCTTACACCGCTTTATATTACCCTCATTGTAAATTCTTTAATACCTGGACAGGAGTAGACCAATACGCAGACCCCGCCATTTTTGCTGTTAAGGCGATGGCTAAAGCAGACAACATTGCTGATGTGTGGGTTGCTACTGCGGGTGTTGGTAGAGGTAAAATCTCCCCTACGGTTAAAGAGCTTGAACGAGAGTTAAACCAAGGAGACCGTGATTATGTTTACGGGGGCGGGAACGCCCTTAACCCGATTGTTAACTTCCGTAGACACGGAATATGCATCTGGGGTCAGAGAACCACACAAAGAACCGCGACAGCGTTAGACCGTATTAATGTTCGACGGCTAGCAATCGCAATCAGGCAGAAAGTTTCAGACCTAGGCATGCCTTTCGTGTTTGAACCTAACGACCCAATTACCTGGTCACTAATCAAAGGAGAAGTAGAACCTATGTTAGAAGATATTTTAGCTAGACGAGGAATTCGCTCCTTCCGAGTATTCTGTGATGAAACCACAAATACACCTCTTCGAATTGATAGAGGTGAGTTGTGGATTAAGGTTGAAGTTGTTCCAACAAAATCTGCCGAATCGCTCATATTTGAGATTAACGTCTTAGGTCAAGAAGAAGCCTAAATAATATAGAACAAACAAATGGCATTCAACAATAACAAAATCACTAACGAATATTTCGACCAATTTAGAAACGGTGGAGATGAGCGTCTCAATACTTTATCACAACAATACGATTCCCTTAGAACGTACAGTTGGCTGGTATCTATTGAAGGGCTTGGCAATAGCGCCGCAGGGGACAACCCAAGGGACCAAACTAACGCTTTAACTTTAGCTTGTAAACAAATCGGGGCAATTGGTTTTTCTGTAGAAGATATTGCCGTCGACCGTGTTAATGATAAGTACTACTACCCTGGAAAATACTCCGCTGATGAAACTACATTCACGTTTGATAACCTGATTAAAGGTGACGCAGCGACCGCCTTGTTTGGTTGGATTTCGGAAACGTATGACCCTACAACTGGTACCTTAGGAACTTCTAGTATGAAGCGTAAAATTGTTATTACTCAATTGGACGCAGACCACACCCCGAAGATGACTATAACCTTGTACGGAGCATACGCTAAGTTTTACCGTTTAGCTGAGTTGAATTACAGTACTAACGACTTTCATACGATTGAGGTTGGAGTACGTTACGATTTCGCTGTACAAGAAAGGTTGTAAAAAAAATCCCTATTTTTATTAAACTATTTTACAGACCTCATTATAATAATATATAATGGGGTCTTATTTTTATCATGAAACTTAACAGCAAATCACTTAACATTTTCGAAACATACCTGGACACAGTCCTTTCGGAAGCTGGCACATCGGGAAAACACAACCGGTGGTTCTATGGCGCCGAACAGGGGTCTATAGACACCCTGGCAACGTTTGCTAGAACACCAGATGGGTTTAATACACCAGAATCGGCAAAGCAAAAAACCGCAAATGGCGCCGCTTGGAGGGACTACGCCACTGACCAAGGTGGGGAACAGGGAGGGGAGCACAAAGTTTACTGGGTAAGCCTTTCAGGTCCACAAAGTGCAAGCGCGAGCACGTTGTTAGCTGCTATTGCAAAATGGAAGCCTGAAGAGGAGCCCGATGCTGAACAGTTTAAGAAAGAGGGGGAGGCGTTGCCTGCTCAGCAGGAATTCGACGCGGAACAGCAAGCACTCGCGGAGGAAGAAGCTGAAGTACAGCAGGAGAGGCAAACTGACCGCCAAACAGACGAAGAAACTGTAGAAAAGGTGGCTAACATTTTTGCTGAACGGTTAGAGTTAGATTCAAATAAAGCACGTAAGATGGCAGAGACTCTCGACGCTAATTGTAAAAAACCTACCGACCACAAGTTTGCAAAAGATTATAGAGCTCTCCTAGCCTATACCAGAACAGATGAGCACAAATTTGGACTTCCAGGAGAAGCCAACGCGGAAATGATGGATGCTTTTGTCGACCTGCTTGAAATTACGAAACATATTAAGCGAGACTCAGAAGGTGAGTATGTGTTAGAGGAAGATTTGACAGAACGACAAAAAGATATCCTAACAAGTGTTAGAGCAAGAGGGCAAAAAGGTCAGAACGGGGTCTACGTAGGATATGACGGCGATAGAGCCCATAGAGTTTTTCCAGACATATCCCAAGCCCTCGTCGATATCCAAGCTTCTTTGGCTGGGCAAGCCTCTGAAGAAGCTCAGGAAGCTGCTGGTATTGCTTCCCCGGACCTCTTCAAATATGGTGTATCTGTTAGAGGTTCAGAGCCTATTGGTGAGGCATTAGGAGGGGTAAAGCTTAGGAAAAAGGATGGAAGCGAGGAGTTAATGTTAAAGCTTACCTCTGCGGCAAAAACAACTGCCTCTAATAAATCTATAGGGGAGTTTTCCGAGAAGTCCTGGGTTGGCGTAGTTAATTTTATGACAACAGGTGCTGACGATGGAACCTTACAAGAGGGGATTCAATCCTTTGCTCAACACTGCCAACTTATGGCTCAAGTTGCAGCCTCTAACCCTGACAAACTCCGGAAACAGCTCCCGGATGTCCCTTTTACCGCACAGGAGGAAGCCGAGCTTGAATGGTTTGATAGAGCCAATGATTTTTATAACACCCATGGACAGCCAAATGAGCTCGTTAAGGCTGTTTTTATGCAGAATGCAATGAACCTAGCAAGATTACTTCATCACGCTCAGGTGGCTCCTATAAGCGCCAGGGAACCTTCAGGGGACGAGCCTCGCGGAAACGACTTAAAGTTTGGAGTTAAACGAGATATTGTGTTTGATTTCGCAAACAACAGTGATGCCGTAAAGTTTTGTAAATCATTAGGGTTAGGTCCTGAGTACGCACATGAGACAGAGGTAGACCTTTCTTTAAAACAACTAACGAAGACAACAGGAAAAGTAAACAACGAAGGAGCAACTCTCCCCGTAGCTTTAGGTCAAAGCACAAACTCATCTAAGCAGCAACAGTTTGAAAACCATAAGGAAAGTACTTATGACAAAATTCGTGGGATGAATCTGCCAAGTGGACGCAGTGAAAAGCTTATAACAGCCATGGACAAATCCCGAGACTGGGACACGGAACAATGGTCTACCATTTTTTCTGCCCTACACCCCAAAAACGGGAAAGTGCAAGGGTCTATGAGTACTCTTTTTAATAGTGTGTTAGATAAAAACTGCCCACCAACACCTGAAGGGTTGAAAAGGCGTGAGGGGTTTAATCAGTTGTGGAAGGATTACAAGGCTTCCATGGAGGGTTCCATAAACCCAACTAAAGAATCATGGGTTTTAGCGCAAAAACTATTTGGCGCGTTAAAACATCATAGGTCTGAAACAAACGTGCAATACAGGCATGGTTCTTCCTTGAACGAGACAATGGGGTGCCTAACATCTTCTCACTCAGAAGCTTTAGTAAGGATGCACCAGGATAAAGTAGCCGTGTATGGTGCTGATGGGGCTCTTGCTGATACAATAGACGCGTGTATGAATGGTAATTTGGTCTCAAAACCTAATGGAGGATTTTACATCACGGACGACTCAGGAAATCGCATAAGCGAGACTAGTTATGTTGTTGCTGTAGGTTCAAATGGTCAACCTTTTATAAGGCTTCGAGGGGGTTTTGAAGGGAAACGCTTCAATGAAGAATCCTTTCATGTGCCTTCAGATATGAAACCTACTCCATAAAGTTTGTAGTATCCAAAGACAAAAAGTCCGTAAGCTTGTATATGTAGTATTCCTTGTTTACAACCACGACGGTCCCTAGGTTATAAGGTTTACTCGTAATAACGAATGGTTTGTGTCTAGTTTTTTTGTAAACCACCAACCAATCTCTATCCGCTTTTTCAGCATCCCGTTTTGCTTGAGCTATAAACTTGTATAAATCACTCTTAGGTTTAAAAATGTCTTCGAAGGTTACATCGTACCCTGATTTACATTCTAAAATAAACTTAAAATTTTGTGGAGTTATTAGGTCACCGTGTACTTTAATATGTTGTGGTAATTCGTGAGTAGTAGCAAAAGCTCCCGACCCCGGTGACCGACAAAAATCTGTTGTGTTAAATCGAGTGTTTAGAAGTTTAGCGATTTCTCTTTCAAACGCGTTACCTTTTCTACGGCTATTAACCCTTTTCTTTTTTTTGAAGTCGCCGTGGTTCAAAATATCATTTAGCTTATCACCCATAAAGTATAATAGTAAAGATGAAAGAAAAGATAATCATTAATCCTGAAAACACAAAGTGTAAAATAGATAACACTGGAAGACGCATGAAAATTTATATTAAACTAAACAAAGAAGAGACCGCCGGTTGGCAAAACATTAAAAAAGGCTTTGAGGGCTTTCCCGGAACTGAGGACGAGCTTGTAAAGATGATGTTTTTCCGAGGCGTGAATGCCTTCATGGATGACCTTAAAAATCAAGTGGACAACTTGTCCGATGATGAAAAGGAAAAAATCCTAGAAGAAGTTGAAGCTGAGAAAAACTCTAAGGTTTCCGAAACGGAAGCGGCTGATGAGACAAATAGTTAAAATCACTTCAGAAAAGGACCTTTCAGGGTTGTACCTTAAAAAGAAAAAGGGGACGTTTCATATCCTCTACACTTCTCTTTGGGACTTCACTTGTAAAAGGCTTCAAAAAAAGGTGGAGAAATGGTCTAAGCAGGAAGGGAATGAGACGCTTTACGTCATCAATAGTTGGGACACCCCGGCAGCCTTCTCTATGTTTATGATTACTTCTACACCTTCTTTGGTGTCGATTAAGAAAGGAAAGGTCCGGGTCAACGTGGAATTCCCTACGATTTATCGTTTTTTTGATTCCGAGGGGTAGCGTACTCCTCGGAGAACCTCTCCTCCATCATAGTTTGATACTTTTGAATCTTTTGGCGGTACTTTTTATTCTTAGTAAAGATTAGCTTTAAGTTATTTACAATAACTGTAGTAAAATAGTTGAACGCCGCGCCATTATCTGGGTTAAAATTCTTTAATGTTCTGAATGCCAACAAAAAACACTCTTGCTTGGCATCGTCAAAATCAACATTAAACTTAAAGGACATTAAAATGTTAGTAATTAACAAGTCCAGAAGCTCTATCAATCTCGCCTCATGTTTTTTAGGGTTTTTTAGGTACCCCTTGATTACCTTTTCAAACTCGGCATTGTCAATGTAATGGGTTTGTTTTTTCTTTTTAACCATAACCAATTATAGCCCATGAGTTTAGATAGTTTACTTAATTCTTTTGAAAATGATGAAAAAAAACAAGTACATCGCGAAGATGTTGGGGAGGAGAGTATTGTATTTATACACGACTCGTACCGTCAAAAGTACGGCAAGACTTACAACTTCGACGATGAAGAGTATGGTATACTGTCTACCTTACTTGCTAAGACCAATATCCCGCCTGGCTCTTACCAGTTTATACCTGCAATTGGTGGGTTTAATATGCGCGAGGATGATGTAACCACGGATATCTTACATGTCCACAGGGAAAGTTTAGAGGAAGACCTTAAAAATATTGAGCCTACTTTAATTATCCCCTTAGGAAACTTAGCGTTTAAAACCCTTACTAAAAAGTCCGGAGTGTCGTCAAAGAGAGGTAAAGAGTTTCATATAGACATTAACGGAAAGGTCATTCCCGTCGTCCCTACGCTCCATCCGTTTTCCTTGTATTCTGAGCCCAAGTTGCGGAGATTGTTCGTCCAGGACGTCGACAACGCGTATGACAAGTTCGTGCTTAATGTAAACAAGTTCGACTCCAGCCCATACGAGTTAGTAACTGAGGTAGACAGGTTTGAGGATTTGATTAAGGAGTCTTTAACCTGTGATGCCGTGGCTATAGACATAGAAACCAATGGCTTGGATTACAAACTAGGAAAGATTATGACGTTAGGGTTTTCGTTTGGAGAACGCCAAGGGTTCGTCATTCCTATATATCATAGTGAGTCTCAGTTTATAGAAAAGGACATAGAACGCATTAAAGGTTTAACCCAAGAACTCATCTCAGATGAGAACGTCGTCAAAATTTTTCATAATTCAAAATTTGATATAAAGTTTTTGCTTAATTGGGGAATCTCCGACTTTAATAACATAGAGGATACGCAAATTATGCATGCCCTCGTAGATGAGAACTTACCACACTCCTTAATGGACTTGGTAAAACAATATTTCCCTCATGAATTAGAAAAGTTTTAATGCTAACAGTAACTAACGGAGCGAAGCACGATTGGGGCAGTATGCCTTTGGATGAAATGGCAATTGGTAATGCTATGGATTGTGATTTTACATTACGATTCTGGCACATCCTACGTAAAGAAATGCGCGAGAAGCAACTGAATCATGTATACGACAATCTCCTCAAAGACATCGCACTGGAACTCGCAAATGTTGAAAACTTTGGAATCTCTGTGGACACCGAGTACCTAGATGAGTTAGAGGTTAAACTAGAGAAAGAGATTGGCATTCTCGAGAAAGAGTTGCAGGAGTTATCACCTATTAAAGAGGTAAACGTCAACTCTAACGTAGATTTACAACGAATTTTATTTACAGAGGACGAAGGGTTAAACCTTTACCCTGTAACCTTTACCAAGAAAACCAAAAAACCATCAGTGACTGACGCTGACCTCCAATTAATCTTGGAGGAAATAGACAAAACGCTAGCAGGATGAAGAAAGAAATATACCAAAAAGTAATCGCTGGGAAGGAAAAAGCAGAACTACAAGAAGCCAAAGAGTTTATTGAAAAGCTTGTTGAGTACAAGAAAAAATGTAAGCAACATAAAACATATGTTAAAGGTGTTAAGGAAGCAATTGCGTACAACGAGGAGGACCGCATTTACTCAAGTTATAATTTCTCACAAACTGTTACGGGGAGACTTAGTTGCTCTACATATGTGTGCGGTCCAAAGATGAAGAAAGGGGTTTCCTTTCACACGCTACCACGACCTACGGAGGACAATGTAAATATTAGACGGCTTATGAAAGCCGACGGGGATAAGGCATTTATCGCTGCGGACTTTTCCCAAGCTGAACTACGGGTTTTGGCGCAATGCTGCAAAGATAAAAATTTAATTAAGGCATTCACGTCAGGTCAAGACCTCCATAGCTTTACCGCGTCTTTGGTGTTCGGTAAAAAAGTTGAAGACGTCACGAAGGCTGAGCGACAGATTGCGAAAAGCGTCAGCTTCCTTATCGTATACGGCGGGGGTCCTAACAAGTTGGCACAGCAAATTAATAAACCCGTTTCTTACTGTAAGGGCATTTTCAAAGCGTATCAAGACTCATTTCCAAATGTGTTTAAATGGATTAGTGTTATACATAAAAGCGTCAAAGAGAACGGTCATGCCGTTAGCCTTTTCGGCAGGCGCCGTAACCTGCCAAATGTTAATAGCCCTATTAAACGATTCCAGTTTAGGGCTTTGAGGCAAGGTTTAAACTTCGTTATCCAAAGTTCAGCTTCTGACCTTATGCTACACTCAATCACGCGCCTATGTGAAGACTTAAAGAAGGCGGGGATTGAGTACGATTTACTAGCTACTGTTCACGACTCCGTGGAGTTGCAATGTGAAATCAAGGATGTAGAGAGGTGTGTTGAGATTATGCGAGAGAGCCTAACCTCTACCTCTGATTTAAAATCCTACTATGGCTTGGATTTTGTAGTACCTTTTGAGGTGGACATCGAGGTTGGCACTTCTTTCGGAGACGGAATAGAAGTAGATTTTGATTCTGCGGGAGGTTCTCTAAATACAAGTGAAATTATAAATTATGTCCAAAACAACTAGAGCTGTACTCCTTACGGACCTTCATTTACGAAGCGACTATGTTCCTGGGTATCTTGAAGCCCAAATGTCGACTTTAATAAAATTAGTTAACCAAAAACCTACTGACGTCGTTATTATTAATGGAGACATCTTCCACAAGAGAAATCCACGTGGAGCCGAATTGCTTGCATTCCGTACGCTTTTAGAGAGTTTTAAATGCTCAAAAATCTACATTAACAGGGGAAACCACGATACAGTAGCCAAAGACGGGTCTACCAACACTACGTTATCTCTGTACGGTGATATCGCTACTGTTTTTTCAGAAGTAGGTTCTGCACATATTGGAGGGGTCGATTTTGATTTCATTCCCCATTTCGAAGATGAACGTCAAATTGTACGTGCGGTCAAGTCCTCAAAAAACCACCTTTTTGGGCATTTTGGTTTTGATGGTTGTGTAGCTAATGGCAATTATAAGTATGATTCCTACCTTAAACGGTCTCATTTTCCTAAAGGTAAATTATCCTTTTTGGGGCACATACACAAACCACAACAACATAAAAACCTCTACATCCTAGGGACACAATATTCTACATCGTACGGGGAAGCCAATGCCCAGAAGTACATTCATGAATTAATAATAAGGGACGGTAAAGTAGATGTCGTTAAAAAGCCAATTGATTTCGGCATCCGGCATATCGTTTCTCGAATTGATGAGCTTCCACTAATGGCGAGCAGGTTTAGGTTTGATAGTTTTTTTACTATTTTAAGATTAAAGCTAGATTATTTGGATTCCTCTACAGAGCAAGCACTCCGTGATGATGTTTTAGAGAAGTACCCTTTAAACCATTTAGAGTTTGCCTTTGACGATATCCTCCCAAAGTTTGATTCACAATACACGCCTTCTGGGGACGTATTTCGTATAGACGATGATATTATTTCGAAGTACTTAAATGAAGCTGATACGGTGTTTAGCCATAAAGAGCTTAGAGGTGCACTAGAGGAGATTAGAAATCATGAAAATTAATAAGATTAGAATAAAAAACTTTTTATCGATTAAAGATGCGGAGATTGATTTTGAATCCTATAGCAATATTGTCCGTATCATAGGTATTAACAAAGACACCAAACCCAACAGTTCTAATGGGGCAGGGAAAAGCTCTGTGATAGAAGCTATAGTCTTTTCACTGTTTGGGAAAACTATACGAAAGACTACAGATAAAAGTTTAAAAAACCACTACACGAAAGGGAAATGTGAGGTTGAGATTGTCGTAAACGACAACATTACTATCAACCGGGTTAAAAAACCGCCAATGCTTACTGTATCTGTGGACGGGGAAAACGTAACTCAAGATTCAATACAAGCCACCCAGAAGTACCTTGATAAGATTTTAAACACAAACTTTTCGGTATTTCTTGCTTCAATGGTGTTTGGGCAATCAAACAAAATGAACTTCCTTACTGCTTCCGCGGAAGAAAAGAGAAATATTATCCAAAGCTTTTTGGACATTGGGGATGTATTCCAGTACCGAAAGGCTATCAAATCGAAAAAGGCTAAGGCATATTCTAATAAGAAGATTGCAGAGACGTTATGTTCTGAAGTGTTGTCCAAGAAAGAAAAGCTCGAAAAACAAATCAAAGAATCAAAAACAAACAAAAAGGCAGCAAAGGTTTTGATGGACTCGAAAGTTGCTAAAGAGTTTATAAAACATACCATTTCAGAACTACAAGAAAACGAACAATTAAGATACGCCGCAGGTGTAGAGTATGAGTCCGCAAGCCATTCATTAAGCAGGACAACAACGCGTATGTTTGAAGTTCGCGAAAAGTTAAAAAGTTTTAAAATTTCCGAATGTGAGTTTTGTGGGGAAGCTCCAACAAAAGAAAGAAGTTTAATCTCTGGATGGCAAACAGAGCTATCTCTTTTAGGGGAGGAGCTCATATCAAAACAAGGATTCATTAAAAAGCAAGGACAATTGCTCGAGAACTTTGGTCCTGTTATATCCCCTGAGGACTTCGATTTGTTTGAGAAATATAAAACATTCGATACCGAGTATAAAATATTAACAGCCCAAAGGCGCGAACATACCAAGTTTTTAAAGAAGCATCAGAAGCAAGTGGAGATATCCCAAAGATATTATGACATGATGAGGTTTTGGGAGCAAGCATTTTCTGAACAAGGGCTTATAAGGTTCGTTATTAGAAACATTCTTTCGTTTTTTAATGACCGAGTAAATTACTATCTCAAGTTTTTAAGTTCTTCAAATTTTTCTGTAACTTTTGATGAAACTTTGAAGGAAAAAATCTATAATAAAGGGACCCTAACTTTCTTCGATGCTCTCTCCGGAGGGGAAAAAAGGAAAATTTCTGTAGCCATCATGTTAGGTCTTAACGACTTACTATTATTGTCGGGCAAAGAGAGGTCTAACCTTATCTTTTTTGATGAGGTTGCCGATTCTCTAGACGAAGGTGGTGTGAAGGGTTTATACGAGTTAGTTATGGATATTTCAAACACTAAAAAAGTGTTCGTTATAACCCATAACGACTATCTAACATCGCTACTTGAAGACGAGTCTGAAAATCTTCATGTAACCAAAAAAGCAAACATAACCACAATAAAATGACACAAGAACAATTTAATTTAGAACCCATCGGAACCAATTTAGTGGTTCGTAGGGCTACCGTAGAGCTCACTTCAGACTCAGGGATTATTATGCCTGATTCCGTAACTTCCCAAAAACTAAATGAGGGTGTTGTAATGGCGGTAGGAAAAGGCTCCCGCGATTCTAATGGAAATAGAGTCCCTTGTGACGTGGAAGTTGGAGATGAGATTTTGTGGGGGGATTACACCGGCAACGATATTGTCCGAGGTGAGGAAACTTTCTGTATTTTAGGCGAAGCTGACATTTTGGTCATTTTACGATAATGGGGTTCGTCATTCCTGAAAACTCCTTAGGGGAGACTATCTTCATGGATAAGTACGCTTATCCAGGCGAGAATTCGTGGAAAGAGCTGTCCAAGCGTGTCGCTAAAGCAGCAGCCGACCCTGAGTTCCCTGACAAAAGAGAAAAGACCGAAGCAAAGTTTTTTGAGGCTATCAACTCAGGGGACTTCTGCCCAGGAGGTCGTATTTTGTTTGGCTCAGGGAGAAGTAAGCAAAACATGTTAAATTGTTATGTTTTAGACCCTGAGGATTCTGTCGACAGTATTGGTAAAGTAATCTCAGACATGTATAAGATTTCTTGTGGAGGAGGAGGGATTGGGTTTAATTTCTCTAAGATTCGCCCAAAAGGAGACAACATCCAAAACATTAAAAACTCAGCGCCTGGGTCTATTAGTGTGATGCGTATGATTAACGAGATTGGCAACCACGTGCGCGCCGGAAAAAATCGTCGTACCGCGCTCATGTCTATTCTAGATATAACTCACCCGGACTTCCTAGAGTTTCTCCACGTTAAATTAGATAGAAACGAGTTAACCAACTTTAACATTTCGGTAGCTATCACCAAACGCTTTACCGAAGCTGTTGAAAAAGACGAAGAGTGGCACTTTACGTTTGGGGGCAGACAAAACAAATACTATGTTTATCAAGTTGAACGCACCTCTGAGGAGGGCAACGACACCGTTGAGGTTGTGGCTAAAGATGAGGAGGACGCTTTAAGTAGAGCCCGCCTTCATCACCTAAAACACTACTCGGATACTTTTAATACGGCAACGAAGAAAGAAATCCGAGCCCGAGAACTCTGGGAACGTATTATCGATAATGCTATCGAATCTGGGGAACCGGGAATTTTTAATATTGATTTCGCTAACGAATACACTAATGTTTCTTATTTTGAACACATGCCTTCTACTAATCCATGCGGTGAGGAAGTTCTTCCTGCCTTCGGCAATTGTTGTTTGGGTCACGTTAATCTTGCTAACATGGTTGACCTTGAGGGTAACATCGATTGGCGTAGAATGGCTCGTACTGTCCGCACGGGCGTGCGGTTCTTGGACAATATCCTTACTACGAATCATTTCCCCATTCCCGAATGCGAAGAAGCAGGGATGCGCTCAAGACGAATTGGACTGGGGATTACGGGATTACACTACTTCCTTATTAAAGCCGGATACCGATATGGCTCAGAGTCATGTTTGGAGTTCTTGGAACGGCTATTCGCTACAATAAGAAACGAAGCCTTTAAGGCGTCCATGTACCTTGCTAGGGAGAAGGGAAGCTTCTCCGCTTACGACTGGAATAAGTTAAAAGACGAAAAGTATTTTAAAACTCTCCCATCCCGCATAAGGTCGGATATTAAAAAGATGGGGTTGCGCAATGCCGTACTACTTACGGTTGCCCCCACGGGAACTATTAGTATGGTATTAGGGGTTTCAACAGGTCTCGAGCCCATCTTTGCCCCAGTATACAAACGTCGCTGGCGTACAGGAACGGATGGTGTTTGGAACGAGACTGTCGTTATAGACCCTCTATTTAAACAGCTGTATCTCCGAGGTCGTGACGTCTCGCATTGTGTTGGCGCATACGATGTTACCCCTGAGGAACATATTAAAGTCCAAGCAGTGGTACAGTCGTACATTGATTCGGCTGTTTCTAAAACGTGCAACCTCCCACCGGAATTCCAACCCTCTAGCCTTTACGATGACCTTCTGATGTACGCAAACGACATGAAAGGATTTACTTTTTATAGGGCAGGCTCAAGAGGTAACGAACCCCTTGAAGCAGTCAACCACGAAGAATTAAATTTAGACACTCTTATATCAGAAGGAAAATTAGAAGAGCAAGCTCAGTCTATTGAAACCTGCGTAAACGGGGTATGTGAGCTGTAATGCCTACGTACGTGTATTTTTGTGAGAAGTGCGATAAAAACTTCGACGACCTATGTACTTATGAGCAAAGTAAGGAGGATAAATCCTGCCCTAACTGCGAAACTGAGAAGTGTGAACGCACCTATGATTTAAGCAAGAGTGACTCTAAATCAGGAGTCGTTGTACACAGCACAGGGCAGATGAACTACTATGATGTTACCAGCAGGAAAGCCCAAGAGAAAGAGTGGATGGAGAGTGAAGTTAAAAATACTAAACAAGCTCTTAAATACGAAACCGGAGCCTCTCCGTACTCTCGTGTAAAAATCCCATATGAAAAATTAGAAAAGGAAGGTGTTTTGAAAAAAGCATCTGAAGATAACAAACGACTAAGAGTTAAAGGCGCGCAACATGTAGTTAATGAAGCCGCTAAAAACATGAGCAAAGAAGATGCAGACAGAACAATCAAAGGAAACCGTAACGATGCAGGTTAAAATTTTAAATAAAAGTGACAACCCTACTCCTGAGTATAAAAGCGAGGGAGCAGCAGGGTTTGATATTTCAATCAATGAAGAAGTGAATTTAACAGCCAGGGAAGCAAAACTGGTTGGTACTGGGCTGTATGTAATTATACCTAAGGGGTATGAAGGGCAGTTAAGGCTAAGAAGTTCTATGTACAAAACAAACATCATTATGCCTAATGCCCCCGGCACTATAGACAGTGACTATAGAGGGGAGGTTAAAATCGCCCTTTTAAATACTAACCCTTATTGCTCCCGTAAAATTGAAAAAGGAGAAAGAGTTGCGCAAATGGTGATTAATAAGATTCCCGAGGTAGGCATAGAAGAAATTTCCGAAAAGGAGTTCAAAATGCCCCAAAATTTTACTATAAGAAATAGTAAAGGTTTTGGTTCTACAGGAAAAAATTAATGACATACTCATTTTCAGACAATATCCAGCGAGGGATAATCTATCTCGCAAAAAGCAACATTGAATTTTTAGTACAGTGTGACCCTATTGTAAAAGGTACGTACTTCGAGTTCCCCCAACATCAACGTATGTGGGGAGTTCTTACCAACTACTACAAAACGTACGGAACTCTCCCGACGGATGAGGCTATCTTAGAAGAAATTCGTCAGGTTAAAAACCAAAATGAGCTGATGTCCGATTATAAGGAAGAGCTGTCTAATATTAACACGCTAGACGAAAGCTCCATCGATAATAGTCAGTATTACTTAGATAAAGCAGAGGAGTTTGCGCGAGAACAATCTTTAAAAGAAGCCATTCTTGAGTCTGTGGATTTTATAAAGAATAAACAATTTTCCAAAGTTGAAGATTCGATTAAGTCCGCTTTGTCTGTTTCTCGTAATGTAGACCTGGGGGTTGATTACTTTCTAGGTATTGGTGATAGATGGGCAAAACTTAAGGACCAAAAATTGGTACCTAAGTATAAAACCCCTTTCGACGCTATTAACACCTCCCTTGAGGGAGGATTGTGTGGCAAAGAGCTGGCTATGGTAGTTGCACCTCCTGGCGTAGGCAAATCCCTGTTTCTAGCTAATCAGGCGGTAACGTCAGTTATTGACGGGCACGACGTGTTGTACATTTCGTTAGAGATGTCCGAGGACAGAGTAGCTCAACGCCTAGACAGTATTTTTACTCGCATCAAACAAAAAGAATTGCCAAACAGAGTACCCGATGTGGAATCCCGTATTGGGCAGATATCTAAAGCAACAAAGCTGGGGAGGTTAAGAATTAAAGAGTTCCCAACCAAAAGAGCGAGCGTCACACAGCTTAGAGCTTTTATTAATCAGCTCCAAAGCCACGAGGATTTTCATCCAAGTGTTGTGATTATCGATTACTTAGAGCTTATGTCTAGCGATACCAACAGTCCGGAGTACCAAAACCAAGAACGACAAGCACAAGAGCTTCGGGGGTTGGCAATTGAACTGAACTGTTTGGTGTGGACTGCCACCCAAACAAACAGAGAAGGTAAACGTGTTAAAATTATTACAGACGCTGAACTCGCAGATTCGTACGGAAAGACGAGAGTTTGTGATTTAGTTTTTTCTGTAAACCAAACTGAGGAGGAATTCGATGAAGGATTAGCGCGCTTGTTTATTATTAAATCAAGAAATGGAAAAGCACGATTCATTATCCCTGCAAAAATAAACTACTCAACCTTAGTATTATCGGAGGGAGCATGACACCAAAAAAAGAATTATATAAACACCCTTTAACTGTTTACACGGGAATTAAAACATTTACTATCGCCCAGAAGTCTTTAGCTAAAGACAGTCTGTATGGTTGTGTAGAATTCCCAAAAGCATTACTCACTATCGACCCAAACCAAAGTATTGAAGATTATAAAAGCACTTTGCTTCATGAAATTTGCCACATTGGTTATGAAATGTTCGGGCTTAACGACGACGATGAGATGCCTACGATAGGTAATGAGTACCTAACCACAGTAACCTCTAATATGATTTTTCAATTAGCAGGATTAAACCCGGAATTATTCCAATACATTTTTAAAAGCAATGAGTGATATTCAAAACACATACGAAACTCTACCCTCAGAGTATTTAAGTCTTACCAAATCATACCTATCGGTAGACGAGTCGTCTATGGATTTGGCAATCAAGCGCCACCCTTCAGTATACGCTTTCTTTGGCTCTGTCTTATCTTACGCCAAAAGAACTAGTGATGGGTTAAGCTCTAAGTTAGAAATGCTTGAAGCAAAGCATATGGAATTAAGACGAGCTGAGTTGGCAGGGAAAGGTACAAAAGCAACACAAGGAGCCTTGAACGCGTATGTTCTTACAGTTCAAGAACTTATAGACTTGCGCGAAGAACTTTTAGATTCCCAGCACAGGTACAACCTTGCTAGAAACATCGTAACCTCCTTGGACCATCAAAAAGATATGTTGGTACAAATGTCTGCAAATAAACGTGCAGAAGTGAGGCTTCACGAACTATAATATCTTGTGGGGGACAAAGGTCCGGAGAGGAGAAAGGGTTTGACGTACTTGGTGTGCTGTAAATCCCGCTACATCCCCCACATTTCACAAACAAACAACAAATAAAACTATGGTAAACTTAGACGAACTACGTAAAAAATATGAGGAAGTTACTCAAACCAACAATGGCGGTAACAAGGACTTTCTTAGTAAATTTTTAATCACGAAAGAAGGCACTTCTCTTGTACGAATTCTTCCTGCGAAGAATGAGGACGAGAACTTCTATGCGGAAACTGCTATCCATCGACTAGAAAACGATGGACAGTTTAGAAACTATCACTGCCCCCGGGTTAAAGGAGACAAATGCCCACTCTGTGATTTGTACTACGCTCTCTGGAAGACAGATAGCGAGGACAACCACAACTTAGCACGAAGTATTAAAGCTCGCAAGCGTTACTACTTGAATGCTGTAGAACGGGAGTCTGGAGATGTAAAAATTCTATCTATAGGTATGAAACTATTTGGCAAGATTCTAGATTGCTTCTTTGATGATGATTACGGTGACATTACTGACCTTAAAGAAGGTTACGATTTCAAAGTTGTTAAAGACACTAATGGCGCATTCCCGAACTACGATAAGTCTGCACCGAAGCCTCGCGCTACAGAGGCAGGGACCGGTCAGGAAGTTGCAGTTTGGATGGACTCGCTACACGATATCCAGAATCTGGTAAAGGTTGCTGACTATGATGACTTGAAGCAATTGGCTATGAATTATGAAATTGCCGCTCAAGGTATGGGCGTATCTAAAGGTTCGTCTGAAGGCGCGAAGCAGTCTGATGATGACTACTTGTCGCACCTTAAAAACTTAAATCCTAACGGCTAAGTGAGCGGAAAGAAGAAGCTTAAGATTTTGGCGTGCCCTGCTAATAAAGGAGGGTGCGCCTATTACCGTATTATTATGCCGATGGAGAAACTACAAGAACTCTATCCGGATGACGTTGAGGTTAGATTCAACTATGACCCTTTGGACGCTAGTGGCGCCCCAAATAGAAACGGTAAGCTAGCAGACCCCAAGGACTGTGAAGACCTTAATTGGTGTGATATTGTTTTCTTTCAAAACATCCATAATTTTGGAGGACCTTATACTGTTGATATTTTAAGGGCAGCTAAGGAGTTAGGAAAGTTTACGCACTATGATACTGATGATTTGCTTACGGAATTGTACGAAGGGCACCGACTTGTGTCTGTGTATCAAGAGCAAAAACTGGATGAAATGACGAAGGTTATCTACGCCAATTCAGACATGGTATCAGTTACACAAAGAAAGTTTGCGGAACGAATCCAACCTTTTACAACCAAAGCGTTGGTTATTATCAAGAACGCCGTCGACTATAATCTTCCATGTTGGAATATGCCTCGCGTAGAAGTTCCCAACCGAATGAAGAAACACACTCGAATAGGGTGGGCTGGGGGTATCCACCATGAGGAAGATGTTAAAGAGTTTCGCTCAGTAGCCATGGGCGTTAACACGAAAGTAGGAATGCCTAATGTGACATGGAACTTTTTTGGGAGACCCCCGAAAGGAGATAAAAAAGATGAGTGGCAGCAGGACGTTTGGAATAATTATGAAAAAAGTTTATCCTTTGGGGTAAAAGGAAATCGTAACGTGTTATTTCATGGGGCTGCCCCTTCGCACGATTATGGTCACTTTTTTAGAGGATTAGATATTGTGATTGCTCCTCTCCAAATGAACGCCTTTAATGATTCAAAATCTGAAATTAAAGCCATGGAGGCAGGAAGGTATGGCATACCTTTAGTCGCGTCCGATGTTGGTTGTTATGATGAGATTATTAAAAATGGCAAAACAGGGTTTCTTATCTCTAAGGATAACCCTCGCTCCGAGTGGGTTAGAGTTTTAACAAAGCTTTGTAAGGATAGAGATATGAGAAAAGAATTAGGGAAAAACCTTAAAGAGATTACCGATGAATACTACGACATAAACAAAGTAGTCGGCGGGAGGTTAGAGTTGTATGAGCAAGTAATGGAGATTAAAAAGAAAGCACTCGCAAACTCAAAGTATAAGGAGTTGCCGGGAAATGAGTAATATAAGCGCACTTATTAAAACTATAGGAAGACCGACTCTACAAAACGCTATCGATAGCGCTATAAGGGAAGGGATTAAACCTATTGTCGTTTCTGACGGACACCCTTTGTACGACCCAGAAACAGATGAGATGATTGTTGGTGGAGCGTACTCCGCTATTGAATTGAAAAGGAATTGGGGTTGTTACGGTGCCGTAGCGGCAAACGCAGGGGTTGCTTTATGCGACACTGATTGGTTAATGATTTTAGATGATGATGATGAATTGGCAGAAGGTGCAGGGGATTTTATTAGAAAGCAGATACATAGCAGTCCTAATATTGATATATGGATTCCGGGTCTGGTGTTTAATAATGGGATGGTTTTGTGTGATGGCTCTGATAAAACAGTTCGCCCAGGGAACGTAGCAGTCCCTATCGCAAAGGTTGAGTGTTTCACGGAATCCCCATTTAGGACTAAGGTACCAGAGGAATATAAAGACTACGCAGATTTCTTTCAAATACAGGAAATGCACAAGGAAGGACATAATATTGAGTGGTTAGGTAAAGCTACTTACTTGGTTCGTCCACATCTAGAGGGTACAAACGGGAGAGGAAAATGATTACATTAATATGTTCTACCTTTAATTCCGCTGAGTGGATTGATGAGTACCTGGAATCAGTTAATAACCAAACACTTCCTTATTTTAATATTCATTTTATTGATGCTGGGTCTACCGATGGGTCTTGGTTGAAGATTTCGAACTTTAAATTTAGAGTAGGTATATCAGTAAAATACACATTGGAACCTAAGTGTTCAGTGTACGACGCTTGGAATATCGGGTACTCACAAGCTGACACCCCATACTGTATGAATTACAACACGGACGACCGACTGTTCCCAACAGCCTTAACAGTAATGTTAGCACACGCAAATGAAAACAAGGACGTGGATGTTTTATACTCATCTTGTTTTCTTGTAAATGACCCTACACACAAAAGTATCGTAGGGTATCATAACTGGGCTGAGTTTTCCAAGGAAGCGCTACTCGCAAATTGTATTATAGGACCGTTTCCTTTAGTAAAGACAAAGTCTATTGAGAAGTTTAACCCCGCCTTTAGTATTTCAGGTGATTACGAAATGTGGTTACGTATGGAATCAAAAGGGCGAAAGTTTAAAAAGATTGAAGAACCTATTGGAAAGTATTATAGTAACCCAAAAGGTATTAGTTCCAATGCTGATACGTTTAAAGAGCACGTATTACAAGATACTAAGATTAGGGAGATGTATAAGTGAAGGTAATTTCCTTTAGTTTATGGGGCGATGACCCAACTTATACGGTGGGAGCTATTAAGAACGCAGAGCTTGCGAAAAAAATATTCCCGGGGTGGGAGTGCTGGTACTATGTAGGCAAAAGTGTTCCTGAGGAGATAACTATCGCCTTGAGTGGTATGGACAACTGTCGTGTTTTTGAAATGGAGTCTGAGGGAAACTGGGATTCTATGTTTTGGAGATTTGAAGCTGCCGCGCATGAGGGTGTGGAGGTTATGCTTTCCCGTGACACCGATTCTAGACTGAATCACAGAGAGAAAGCTGCCGTTGATGAATGGTTAAACCACCCTCAAGCTGAGTTCCACATTATGCGAGACCATCCATGGCATACTACTGAGATTTTGGGGGGTATGTGGGGTGCAAGAGACGGCGTGGTTAAACACATGCCACACTGGATTAAGTCGTTTATAACCTCAATCGAAAGTAGGGGCTCTAATTATTGGCAAGTAGACCAAGACTTCTTAAAAGAAGTTGTGTATCCAAAGGTAAAGGATACCGCATTGGTACACGACGCCGGAGTTTACCAGTATAACCCTTTCCCAACACCTCGTAAAGGAAAGTATTTCGTAGGGCAAGCGTTTGACGAACACGACAACCCGTTATACCCTGAACACATGGAGATGATACGTGAAAACTTTTAGATTTGATGATATTTGTATAAATGCCGACATGGAGAAGGCGAACGAAATGGCTAGGATTCTTCGTAATAAGTTTCCCAACTGTACCATCTTATTTTGTATCTCTCCTTTAGTACACGAGATGAACACAGGAGATTCTACCACAGACGAACGAATCTTCCCTAAGATTATGAATGCTTATAGTGATTTTAGGAAATTTTACAACGTCGATAAGTGTGGAGTACCTGATATCATTCCTGAGGTTACAAGAGCCAGCCACGGGTTAATCCATGTGGACCATCGATTACTAAGTAAGGAAGCACAAGAGATGAGTATCCTTGTAAGTTGCAGTTTGTCCGACTCCAAGATTTTTGTCCCCCCTTTTAATAAGTGGGATAAGGACACAGAAGCTATCTGCGAGGAGCAAGGGATTACCCTTGTTAAGTTTGAAGATGGTTGGTTATGTATGGAGTACAATGATTTCGATGTAGACCACGACCTGTGGTATGTTCATAGTAGAGAGTTTGAATTAGAGGAGTTTAAAAAATGGCTGTAGATATAAATCGTAATGGTGTGAAGTTCAAGGTGTCGCATGCCTGTAACGAAGGTTTAGGTTGGTGGGAAAATAATTATCTTGGCTGGGAACTTCATACCTTTAAAGTGTTTGATAAACTGCTTAAAGAAGACATGGTATACTTCGATATAGGCACTTTTACTGGGCACACTCTTCTTTACACAGCCCAAAAGGTTAATAGTGTTTATGGGGTAGAATTGGACCCACGCGCCGTTGAAGCATGTAAGCAAAATGTTACAACCAACGGTTACTCTAATGTTAAACTTTCTCACGCTGCAATTTCCGATAAGGATGGTGAAGTAGGAATTCATACAGGAAGAATAGGCTCTAGTGGATGCTATATGATGGAGCGTTCTCTCTCCGAGATAGGGGTGAGGTCTCTGACCATAGAATCTTTAATGAATGAGTGGGAAGTTAAAACCTGTGATTTTGTTAAAATGGATATTGAAGGGGGAGAAGAAAATTGTCTCCCAGCCATGCAAAACTTTTTTGAAACTCATAAACCTATACTGTATCTCTCTGTGCACAAACACTTAGGAGCTACCTCAAAAACGGTCGTTGAGTCCACAAACTGTTTTAATTATGTGTATGATAAAAACTTTAATAATGTAAAAGATTCTTTGGGAGAAATTATCGATAGCGCTGGTTCAGACCACGGGGAACAAGATTATTTGTTTACGTTTGATGAAGTAAATTGAAAAGGTGATTGTTGCTATACACCAACCTAACTTTATGCCGTGGTACCCTTTTTTCCAAAAGATAGCTTCGGTTGATGTTTTTTGTATACTCACTAAATGCCAGTTCGAAAAAAATAATTTTCAAAACAGGTTTAACTTGGAAGGGGTGTGGAATACGATGAGTACTAATAAAGGTTTGACCCCTATAGAAACTAAAGAGTATTTAAACCCTCAAAAGGATTGGGCTAAGATAAAAGAAAAGTTAAAAGATTATAGTTCCATCCTTGATGAATTTGACGACTGTATTAGTAGTAGCCTGTCCGACACGAATATTTGTATAATAAAAAAGGCGTGCAAACTTTTAAAAATAAAGACCAAGATTGTAACTGACTGGGATACTAGCTTAACCTCTACAGAACGACTGGTAGATATTTGTAACACTTTAGAAGCAACAACTTACCTTTCAGGACCTAGCGGGAATGCCTATTTGGATATGGATTTATTTCATAGTAAGAATATTGAGGTTAAATTTCAACCGCCTGAGACTATAATAAAGAGACCGTTAATAGAGGTTTTAAAATATGGATAGAGTTATACTAAGTACCGACGACAACGACACATATCTCAATTTTTTTCCAATCGTAGCTAAGGCTTGGAAAAAGTTTTTTGACGTACCTGTGTCTTTAGCTTATGTTACGAATAGAACTGAAGATGACCCTTTAGTTAGTCGTATGAGAGAGTATGGGGAGGTACGCCTATACCCGAGGGTGTCTGATGTCCCCCCCGGTAATCAGGCGAAAATGGCTAGATTTTTCCTAGCAACTGAATACCCGGATGAAGTGTGTATGGTTAATGATATAGATACTGCTCCTTTATCTATTCCTTATTTTGAGAGAGTCCTTTCTCAGTACGAGGACGGGAAAATCTTGGCGGTAGGGGCAGAAGTTTATGAAGGTTCTCCTCATGAAGGCAAGTTTCCTATTGGGGAGATTACAGCAACTGGGAAAGTATTCGGAGATTTGGTAAATCCAAATGGATTTAATTTTACCACTTTTATAAAATCTTTTAGAAGTATGAGGTTGTTCGACCATAAGGAAACTATCTTAAGCCCCGAATTCTCGGACGAGTCCCTTCTTAGGGCACTCATTGCGATTACGGGAGTACCTGTGGTTCACGCTAGGAGAGACGTAAACATCCATTCAGATTGGGTAGACCGTTCATGGTGGAATATAGATGAGACTAAATTAAAGTCTGCTGGGTATGTACTTGTTAACTTTCTACGACCTCTTATGGGGTCCTTTGAAGAAACTAAACCGATTATCGATTATATTTATGGGGAGGAAGACTTTGAAGACATCTTTTAAACACATAGGGATTATAGGTTACGGGGAGATAGGACAAGCTTTAGATGCTATTTACATTGAAGAAGGGTACATGCCTCTTATTCGGGACCTCGACAGAGATGATTGTTTAGGCGGGGTAGATGTTTTAAACATTTGCATACCTTATGGTTACCATTTCCTTGCGGACGTATCACGCTACATTGAAGAGATAGACCCTGAGTTGGTAATCATTCACTCTACTATACCCCCCGGAACAACGGAGAAGTTCAGCCATAGTAATATAGTACACTCCCCAGTTAGAGGCATCCATCCAAATTTAAAAGAGGGTATAAGGACCTTTGTTAAGGTTATAGGGGGTTCAGGGTGGGAAGACGCAAAGGCTCACATCGAATCCTTAGGTATTGAAGTAGAGGTTTACGAAGACTCTACAACTACAGAAGTGGCTAAACTTTTAGATACCTCTTACTACGGAGTATGTATCGCCTGGCACGACTATGCTAAGAAACTATGCGAACAGTTTGGGGTAGACTTTGAGGAAGCCCAAACCCATTATAACCTGACATACAATGAAGGGTACGAAGACCTTGGGCAAAGTAACGTGGTCCGACCCACCCTTACACCTCCTAAAGGTTTTATTGGGGGTCATTGCGTAGTCTCTAATGCTGAGCTTCTGCGGGTAGAACTCGACTCTAAACTTCTTCAAGCGATTACAGATTTATCATGAAAGTTTTAATCATTCAAGAGAACGGTAGGCATGAAAAGAATAAACATCTTCGGGAGTGCAACTCTATGCAAAGGGCGTTTGCCTCCGAAGGTGTTGAATGTGATGTTTGGGGTTTAGGGCATGAAACTCCCGACCCTGATTTTGATTCATATGATTTGATTATTAACTTAGAAAACTATGATGAGTCCGGATGGGTTCCTGATTTGTCTGAGTTTAGAAGCCCTGTTAAATTTCTCTGGGCTATAGACGCGCATTTCAGAGGCACAGCAGTTTACGAAAGAGAGTTCAATAGAGGAGAGTACGACTTAATACTTCAAGCAACTAATTCTTTCGTTGACGACAATTCTATTTGGATGCCAAACGCCTACGATGACGAGTATTTAACTCCCGGAGATTCAGAAGATAAAACATACGATGTAGGTTTTTGTGGAAATATTCTAAACAGAGGTTCATTACTTAACAGCACAGACTCCATGTTTGGGTTGAAAAAAGATATTTTTGTTATAGGGCAAGATATGGTGGATGCGATTAGGTCTTACAAGGTTCACATAAACGCAAATATATCTCAGGATATGAACTATAGAAATTTCGAAACTATCGGCTGCGGTACTATACTAGCAGCACCCAACACAACCGACCAGTATGATTTACTTGGTTTTAAAGACAATGTAAATTGTATATTATTTAAAAATATGGAAGAGTTTGAAGAAAAAGTGAGAAAGGTCCTGGAGGATGATTCCTACAGGGATAAAATGAGTAAAGAGGCGAAAAAGCTTGCCAAAAAACACACATACAAAGAAAGAGCAAAAACTATTATAGCACAATGGAAAACAATAAAGAAAGAACAACAGTAGTATTCGGAGGTACGGGTCTTGTAGGCTCACACCTAAAGGCAGACCTTAAGCCAACAAGGGCTGAAGTAGACTTACGCAACATTGACGAGGTTCGTGAATTTTTTAACAAGAATGAGTTTGATACCATTGTTAATTGCGCAGGCAACGTAGGAGGGCTTGGTAAAAACTTGGAACAGAATTTGGAAATGTTCACTTCTAATATGGAGATGAACTATAATCTGTTGAAGGTTATAATGGAGAACCCTAAAAAGATTAAGAAGGCGGTAGTCTTCCTGTCTACTTGCGTGTTTCCCGCTGATGTAGAGTACCCGTTAACCGAAGATAAACTGCACCTAGGTCCACCCCACTTCTCTAACAGCGGCTACGCATATGCCAAACGTATGACTCAGGTAATGGCTGACCTGATGAATGATTCGGGGGAGTATGGTAAAATTATTACCGTAATTCCTACCAATCTGTATGGTCCTCACGACAATTTTAGTATCGAGGACGGGCATGTTATCCCTTCTCTGATTGCTAAAGCGTATAACTCCGCACAGTTCGGGGAGCCCCTCAAAGTGTGGGGCGATGGTAGCCCTTTGCGAGAGTTTTTATACGTGGAAGATGTAGCTGATATCATCGAGATTATTTTAGATAAATATAATTCTACGAAGCCTCTGATTTTATCGCACGGGGAGGAGGTCCCCATCGAAGAAGCGGTACGGGCAGTTGTTAACCACAGTAACGTTCTAAACGTTTCCTTTGATTCGGAGAAACCCAACGGTCAGCACCGTAAGCCGTCGGACCCTTCTGAGTTATTAAAGCTTATTGGAGATTATAAGTTTACACCTTTAAACGACGGAATCAAAAAATCCGTATCCTTTTACGTGGAGAACTACCCAAATGTCCGAAACTAAGACAGCATTCATTACAGGTATTAATGGGCAGGACGGCTCGTACTTAACAGAGTTTTTGTTAGATAAAGGTTATACTGTAGTTGGGTTAGTTAGACGGTTATCTGTACCTGAAAGCCAAACCTCACGGTTAGAAGAAGCCGGCGTATACCCCCACCCAAGACTTCACTTGGAGTACGGGGACCTCACGGACCAATCCTCATTGTATAGGATTTTAAGTAAATACCGCCCCGATGAGATTTATAATCTCGGAGCTCAGTCGCACGTTAGGGTTAGTTTTGACGCCCCACAACACACTACTGATGTTATAGCTATGGGAACGTTAAATTTGTTAGAAGCAATGAAAGAAATTGTACCACGGGCTCGCATGTATCAAGCCGGTTCTTCCGAAATGTTTGGAAACTCCATTGACAAAGATGGGTACCAACGGGAGACAACCCCGATGAAGCCTGTAAGTCCTTACGGTTGCGCCAAACTGTATGCGTATACCTTGTGTAGAACATACCGGGAGTCTTATAAAATGTTTATTTCTAACGGCATTCTGTTCAATCATGAATCTCCTCGTAGAGGGGGTACTTTTGTAACTAATAAAATTGTAAAAGGAGCGTTGGATATTTACGAACACAAGACAAAAAGGTTAAGTTTGGGAAATCTAAAAGCAACCAGGGACTGGGGACATGCCAGAGATTACACGCGTGCCATGTGGCTGATGCTTCAGGCACCCACAGCAGATGATTTCGTTTGCGCCACGGGGGTATCCCATAGCGTGGGTGATGTCGTAGATTTTGTATTTGGGGAGTTAGGGTTAGTACGTGACCAACATGTAGGCTGCGACCCAAGGTATTTCAGACCAAATGAATTGAATCATCTAAAAGGCGATTGCTCTAAATTGAAGGAGAGATTAGGCTGGGAACCGTTCATTGGTTTCGAGGCACTTTTAACAGAGATGATTGGCGTGGAAAAAAACAAACGAAATATTTCTTAGAGTGTCTAGGTGATAAATATTTTACGTTAACATTTATTTCAAGGGTAAATACTGTATGAACATCAAAAAACTGATTAAAAGGGGTCGCATTGCTGACCCTGCCGCTGTTGAAGAAGCTCCTGAAGCCAAAAAAGCTCCAAAAAAGAAAACTTCTAAGAAGAAAAGTAGTTAATACTTAAGCCTTGCCTTCTATAATAGAAGGTATGGTAAGTTTTCTAGACGACATTTGTAAGGAGCTGGACGGAGCGTCCCTTCTTTCCACCGAGAGCCAAGTTTTCGGGTACGTAGACTCAGGCTCTAAAGTTCTTAATAAGATTATATCAGGAGAATTCGACGGAGGTTACCCGATTGGCTCAATCACAGAAATCTATGGCGAGAGTAGCACGGCGAAGACTGTGTTTCTCACTCATGCGTTCATTGGGGCGCAAAAGAAAGGGTACTATACCGTCATGGTTGATAACGAACATGCGTACTCCCCTGCTTTCGCGTCAAAGTTGGGTCTGGACTCTGAGAAGCTAATTTACGCCGAGCCTGAATCAATAGAAGACTGTTTTGCGACTATTGAGAATGTAATCCTGGCAATTAGGAAAAAGGATAAAGACACTCCCATTTTGATTGGTTACGACTCTATCGGAACATCGCCTACACGAAAGGAATTGGATGACGATTTCGGCAAGAATTCAGAAATGGGTGGAGCTTTACGTGCTAAAGTTGCAGGTCAATGCCTTAGAAGGGTTAACCCTCTGTTGAGGAAATATAAAGCTGGTTTGATTATCATCAACCAAGTGCGTAGTAAGGTTGGCGTGATGTTTGGAGACCCACGAACTAGAGCTGGGGGTGGGAAAGCCCTTCTGTACTACTGTGGGACGTCTCTAGAAGCCGCTTCTGGAAAAAATGATGCGTTGTACGATGAGAGAAAGAATCCGTTAGGGATTACAGGAACCATTAAAGCAGTAAAGAACAAGATTACCAAGCCATTTCAGTCATGTGAGTTCAAACTCTTGTATGACCGTGGTCTAATGCCTGAGTTCGGATTAACGCTTGAATACTACAAACAAGGTTTGGCGACCGTTCCTGCGAAGGGGTGGTACTCAATCGATGGTGGGAAGACTAAAAGCCGCTCCGCAGACCTAGACAAGAAAATTATGGGGGAGTTAAGTGAGTAGGGTTCATAGGTTAGATAAGTTTGTGGACGCTAGAGGGTGGAGCCTTAACGATATCTATAACGTAGTCCCTCAAACCCCAGATTCAAATTGGCAAATCAACTATTCAATTTTGTACCCAGGAATCATTAAAGCATGGCATAGACACAAACACCAAGATGATTATTTTTGTGTGCTTAAAGGTAACGCCCAAGTCGGTATTTTTTCAGACAAGCCTGACTCCGAAGGGAGGCTAAAGGCTCCTGAAAAACACTTTATAGGGGAGATGAACCCCCAAGTAATACATATTAAAGCGGGGGAATGGCACGGTCTAACGTGTGTGGGAGATGAACCTTGTGGTCTCCTGTATCTTGTTACTAATAAGTACAACCCTGAAGAGCCCGACGAAGAGCGCGCATCCTGGGAAAACTTTGCGCCAGAAGGCTTTTGGCTTCCTGAAAACAAATAAAACCTACCGAGTGACCCTGCTATATACTTTAGAGGATAAAAATAAATGAAATTCACTCCACCATCAGATACCGCAGAAAAGCATGGAAGAACTACTTCTATGAAAGCAAAGGTTAAATCCTTTCCGTTTATTCGCGTAGCGCTGCAACAGGCTGACTTTGGAACTATTTTCACAACTCCTCAATCCGACGATATTTACGTTATTACCCATGGTTCATGGGGAGATAAGTCCGCAAATAAAGTCGTTAAAAGCTTCAAACCTGACACACCCTTTGCAGATATCAAAGGGTATTCAAAAAGAACAAAAGTTAAACATGGGCGTTCAAGCACTAAGCATAAAGGAGAAGAATCTGGCGGCTACAGTGTAAAAACAAATAAAGATTAATGTATACTCCAAAGACTTCCTATTTCTCATCAACGAGGGTTCAGAAATTAGCCAAAGAGGTTATTTCTGACTGTCGATGTGATAGAGACAGGGCGTTAGAGGCGTTTGATTACTTTAAAACTATGGTTGAGTCTAATCCGGATGACCACAAAGCGAAGACGGAAATGAATAAAGCTTTACAACTATCACAGGATTCTAACGATAAAGTAGTTAGGATTTTAGATATGATGTTGAAGATGACTCAAACAGAAATGAAAACTGCTCCCCCAAAAAGCAATAATGATGAACTAACTTTTGCATCTTTACGAAATGGTAAAAAATAATAAAAAAACTGAAGACTTTGTAGTCTATAGCTCTAACATAGACGAATTTTTAAGGCTGAGAAACTTTTCAGACGAACAGCTGGACAAATGTATCGAGAAGATTAAAGCTCTCGTTATGTCCAAGAAAAGCACAATCAGAGACTATATCAAACTACTGGTTGAGTGTATTGTTTATAATTACAAAAAGCATGTCTCTGATGGGGGTGACGAACAATATGACGCATTATTTGAAGCCGTATTAGAAGCATACCCGATGTTCCAAATCGATTCTATCTGTGAAATGTTGAATACTCAGGCTATCGCAGACCAAATAGAGCTTAGGTCTTTAAAAGATTTAAGCCCTGCCACCTCTGTTATAAACTTGAAGGAGTTAAAGGCGATTGAGAAAGGTTTAAGTACTCGTGTGATAGGACAAGACCTCGCTATTAAAGAAGTTGTTGATACATTGAAGTTGAGGGCTGCTGGATTTTCTAGTTTTTCATCGTTCTTTTTTATTGGTCCTACGGGGGTCGGCAAGACTGAGTTGGCTCGTGCTTTAGCTGAGGGTTACTTAGGGTCTAAACGAAAGCTACTAAAGATTAATTGTGGAGAATACTCCAACCCACACGAGTATGCAAAATTGATAGGTTCCCCTCCCGGGTATATCGGGTTTAATGAGAAAGGTATTTTAAGTGAGAAAGCGGGGGAGTCTTCAGAATGGGTCATTCTTTTCGATGAAATAGAAAAGGCTAGTGGAAAGCTCCACAATCTTTTACTAGGCTTCCTAGACGATGGTACCATTCAAGACAACCACGGCACCGAACTTAATTTTAGGGACTCGGTTGTCGTGTTTACCAGTAATGTAGGCATGGAGCATGTAGGCAAAAAAACATTAGGGTTTTCTTCGTCGGAGTTGTCGTATGAGGATGTTAAATGTGATGTTATGTCTGCATTTAAAGGTAAATTTCCGCCTGAGTTCATCAACCGAATAGACCAAGTTGTACATTTTAACCAACTCACGCGAAAAGATACCGCTAAGATTGCAAAACTAAACCTTGGAGGGTTGCCTATTAAACCTACTAAGAAACTAGTTGATTGGGTTGTAGAAGGCGGGTACTCGAAAGAGTACGGGGCTCGTAATTTGAAGAGATTCATTAGAAAAAATGTAACGCTGAAACTAGCTGAAGCAATTTTGGAAGGTCCAAAACATAAACAATATATCCCTATACTTTCAAAGGGAGTTTTAAATGTGTCTGGAATTAGCGATTAATTTTTAATATCTTTTACTATAATAAATTATGAAAGGTATTGTACTCGCTGGAGGGTTAGGTTCGCGGCTAAAACCGCTGACTGACGCTACCAATAAACATTTACTCCCTATCTACGATAGACCAATGGTGTATTACCCCATACAGACATTGGTGGATGCCGGCGTTACCGACATTATGGTCGTTACTGGCGGACCACACGCAGGGGATTTTATTAGAGTATTAAAAAATGGAGAAACGTTCGGATTACAAAAACTACACTACGCGTACCAAGAAGGGGAAGGGGGAATCGCCCAAGCCCTCAGCATGGCGGAGACTTTTGTCGGAGGGGATAACTGTGTTGTCGTATTGGGGGATAATATTATTGCTGACGATATACGTTGCCATGTTAGGAGTTTTGATTCTATCGGTGGTTGCATGGTCTTCTCTAAAGAGGTGGGTGACCCGGAAAGATTCGGCGTGATTGAGTGGGAAGAAGGTCCTGAAGCGAAGGTTAAGGATATTATAGAAAAACCTACGTCTCCCCCTTCTAACGATGCTGTAATTGGTTTGTATATGTATGATAGTACCGTGTTCTCCAAAATTAAATCACTTTCTCCTTCCGCGAGAGGAGAACTAGAAGTTACAGACCTAAACAGGATGTACCTTAAAGAAAAACAACTTGAAGTTCGTAGAATAACCGGCACATGGTTAGACTGTGGAACTCCTGATTCTCTGGCAGAAGCCACTTCTAAATTTTATAATGACTCAAAAGGACTCTAAATTAATTGTTGTTACAGGTGGGTGGGGTTTTATCGGCTCCCGGTTTGTAAAAGCGATACTCGAAAACACATCTTACAACGTAAAAGTTATTGATAAACTAACGTATGCCGGGAAGCGTACGAGAGTTTACAACCATATAGACCCGAAATACAGGGTTCGCGTGGAGGAGGTTCGGAAAGATATTACTGACGTATCGTATGTTGATGTTTTAAACGCCGACTATATTGTAAACTTTGCCGCTGAGAGCCATGTAGATAACTCTATTAAAGACGGCAAGCCTTTTATTCGTAGTAATATTGAAGGGGTTTTTAACCTGCTAGAACAAGCGAGGAAGCTCCCTAAGCTAAAGAAGTTTGTTCAAATATCAACAGACGAAGTGTACGGGGATATGGCTGACCTAAGAGGGCGACAGGCTGCAGACGAATCCTTTAAACTTCGCCCGAGTTCTTATTACTCCGCGTCCAAAGCCTCTGCTGACCTCTTAGTAGAATCAGCGGCTAGAACGTTCGGGGTGCCTTACATTATCACCAGAAGCTGTAATAATTTTGGACCAAACCAAGACCCTGAGAAGCTTATCCCTAAAATCTTTAAATCAATTAAGCAAGGTGAACAAGTCCCTATCTATGGAGATGGTCTCCAATCACGGGAATGGATTCACGTTGACGACAACGCCCAGGTTATTTTAGAACTAACGCTTTCCTTTGCGAAAAATGAGATTTTTAATATAGGTTCCGGGTTTCATTATAAAAATATTGAGATTGTAAACTACATAGGGGAAGCTTTAGGTAAGAAAGTTTTAAGGGAACGCGTTGATGACCGCTTAGGGCATGATAAAGTATACCGTATAAATAATAGGAAGGTTGAACGATTGTTAGGAGAGAAAGTTTACCAAACCTTAGAAGGGTTTCTAAAGGACGAGGTTAATGAATCTATCACAATGTAGAGTCGTTGTTACTGGAGGAACGGGAACGTTGGGGTCTGCGTTAGTCCCTCTGTTGGAAGAAAAAGGAGCTTTCGTTATTGCTCCAACCCGAAAAGAGATGAATATAACCGATGGACATTCCGTAGGCTCATTTTTTTCAAAAGGAAGAGGCTCTGGATGTGATATTGTTATACATTGCGCCGCTTACACTAATGTTCCCGACGCGCAGTTGCCTGCGAACCACCGTAAAGTTATTAATACCAATATCTTAGGTACTGGGTATATTTCATCCTGGGCTAAGCAAAACCACTTTAAAATGGCTTATATATCCACAGATTACGTTTACGAAGGGGTTAAAGGAAATTATGAAATAACGGATATCCCAAAACCGTTTTGCTTCTATGGTTATAGTAAGTTAGCAGGAGAAAGTTTCGTTCCAAGTAATGGTTTAGTGCTTAGAACTTCATTTTTGCCACGTGGGTACTGGGGGGAAGATGCTTTAAAAATGGTGTTTTCGGACGTTTATACCTCCAAAGATTGGGTAGATGTAATTGCAGCAAAGATTATTGAAAGGCTTGGTGACCGGGGAGTATATACTATTGGAACCGAGAGAAAGCTTCTAAAAGACCTCGCAATCCAGGAATACCCAGAAGTAGAAGAGGTAGAGGTGGGCACATTAAATTTTGTGTATAAATATCCAAAAGATTCTTCTATGAGGGTAGATACTTAAGAGAACCACCATGACAAACTTACACATCAACCCTCGAGCACACCATCCTGAGACCCAAAGAGGTCTTATGCCTCTTGACGTAACCAGCGTAACGCTTTCTGATTCCGCAACAATGATTCTAGACACCTCTATCGGGGATACTGAACAGTTGTACCTGTGGGGAGTTTGCTTTCAAACCTCCTCTACTGGTTTAGTGGTAGCGTCTATCAAGAGCCATGACGAAGCGTATGAGTACATGAAGGTCGCTGCTACAGCGAACGCCGCGTTTAACGTTATGTTCCCAATGCCTGTTAAGATAACGAGGGGAGAGGGTATACAAGCGGTGAAGGTAAATACCGGCTTGGGCAACAACCAATTAGACGACACCGTCAGCCAGTTAACCTTATTCTATACACGAATTAACCAATAAGGTATGGCAGATAGCGTTGTAAATGTATCAGGGTATGACACATCGTACGGTATAGACGCGTATTTGGTACATGCTACACCCACCACATCTGATTACCGGCAAATCGTATCTATTGGTGGAGACTCTTCTGGCGCAGGTAGTACAGCTACGGTTACCGGGGGCTCCCTAACCACGTCTAGCCATGATGCCACGGTGTATACCAAGCTTACAGAAATAGATACAGCTATAGACACGATTGACGGGGTGTTAGATAATATTTTAACAAAGAATACAGAGATTGATACTGTGTTAGACACCATTAAAATAGACACTGCCGCAGTTAAGTTAGACATGAATGCTATTAAGGTAGACACAGCTGCTAACGAAGTGTTACTTACAGCTATCGATACTGTACTGGATACTATTAAAATAGATACAGAAGCTATTGAAACAGCTGTAGAGGGAACTTTAGATGTCGCAGTCCAACCTTCTACCTCAGCATACTTGAGCCATGTATACATTGATTTAGATTCCAACGGGGATAACCCTGCAACTAACACCGAAGTGGTAGCTGCTCCTGGCGCAAGTAATAAGTTGGTCATCTATGGGGTACAGGGGAGTTTGGTCGCAGGAGGGGCTAGTGATTATGGCAATTGGTATCTATCTGACGGGAATACGTCTGCTGCGACAACTTTATGGACAGGAAGAGCTCAGGGAATTACTAACACACATTTTGAGCTAACATTCCCTTATGGGGTAGCACTAACTGCTAATACAGCCTTAAAGCTTACATCCACGGAAGGCTCAGGTAATATCTTTATAAACGCTACAATTTACTACAGAACTGAAGCCACATAAACTATAATAACGTATGCTTACATCATTAATTCTAACATTCTTCATGAATGTATACATAAACCCGGACTTGGTTAGGTACGGGGACTTTCATACGTTTAAAGAAGGAGATAAGGTTGCGGTTGTAGATAGTAAAAAGGTATATGAAAGTTTTAAAGAATATAAAATCATTCTGAAAGAGAACTTAAAGCCAGGAACCGCTAGGTATACCCATTTGATGAGTACTTGTACCACAAAATATAAGAATTTATTAAAAAAGCACGCCTACGGTCAGTACGTGTTGGTTGTAGAGCTTGGTGGCGTTAAAGATTACAAAACAACAAACATTACTCATTCAATTATAGGCACCAAAGTACTATAATAGTATATGGAAGGTAAAAAGTTTAAAGTACGCGTGAACGGAGATTTAACTACCGACACATTTAATAGTCTACAAGAAGCTATGACATGGGTAGAAGCGTTCGCTGTAGGGGTTAAAGAAGTAGTAATCGAAACTATTGATGTACCCCCCTCCAACGTCGGAATCCACGATGTGAATCAGGATGATGACAACCTTTTACTGGGCTAAGCACTCGTAGCTCAGCTGGATAGAGCATCGGACTTCTAATCCGACGGTCAGAGGTTCAAATCCTCTCGAGTGTGCCAAAACAACTAAATACATAACTATGTGGAAAACAATTCTAAATAATATCAATACTCTCATCTTAGCGAACTGGAAAGCTCTTTTCATGTTTGTACTGGGAGCTCTCGTAGGAACATTCCTAATTTCATGTGCCATGACCAACAAAATCGTTGACGGAACCCAAGAGGTTCTAACTGACGGGGTTGAGTGGGTTATGGAAGGACATGCTGACGAAGTTGAGACACCAACTAGCGATTAAGCATGCCTCAAATCAGAGAAACCGATAAATTCGAGTTTCATGGCGTTAAATGTGCCGTGTGTGCGCTTAACAAAGATATAAAAATCCCAAAGGGTACTCTTGGCACACATAAATCCTTCACTAAAAAAGGAGAATATGTGTGCCCCGAGTGTATTAAAGACAGTAAAAAGAAGAAACCTTAAATATGGAATATCAAGACAGCCCGTTTATTAGATATCTTGTACCTGTAGTGAAAGAGTCAAAACTCATGAGCTCTCGGACTAATAGGAAGTTTTTTGATGCGATGTGGAATAATTTAAATGAGGTAGGTCTTCCTTGTGGAGGTATAGAACTAACCCTTAAAAAGGAAGGATTCCACTTAGACCAAGCAACTGTATGTCTAGGTAAAGTGGACACACAGGTTGCTGTCGCCGAACATGGTTTTAAAAAAGTCAAACCTAAGGACGAGGTATGGCACAGCCATTCCCCTGGACTATTTAAAAAGTTTGTGGGGCTTGCGATAGACCGTTCTAAGCGGGCGTATACAAAAGAGCAGGTTGAAGGGGATATTAATTCACTTACATATGTATCTAAAAAAGTCAAAACTCAGGCTATAAAGTTTGCGAATAAAGTTATTGAAAACGGACACAAGGTTTTATGTTTAGGAATGCCTGTATCTTGGAACCCTTTTGGGAACAAGATTAAAGTTTACTGTCTTCCAAAAACACACAAAAAAGGCGCAGTTTACTATTCTGATGTAGTATCCTTCGCAAAAGAAATGGGCTGTTCCGAGAACTTGGAAATACTTTCTGATTTGTATGATTTAGAAGATGCGCAAACCCGTTATATATCTTTCGATATAGACAATAAAGGGGTAAAGAACAAAATTGGAGTAGAGGTCTGCTCCGAACACACGGATTTCTGTTTTAGCATTGTAGACTGGCTGAAAGTCAAAAACTTCACTAATGAATCCCACTCTATAAAATCCCCTAACGGGTTTCACCACTTAAAACTCACATTCTCCAAGGGGAGAATAACACCCAAACTGTATTTCAGCATAGGATATGAAAGATTTAAAGCACAACAACCCAAAGTCGTTAACAGCAACACAGGTCGTCCTGTCAACATCTCAAAAAGTCAAAACTAATTTAACCCTAGTCGGCTACCCTAATTTAAAAGTAATAACCCACAAAGGGACGACTTATTATTATAGTTTTGAGTCTGATGATTATGGTAGACCTATATACATTGAAAAGTCAAATGTCACAGACCCCGTTACACCAAATCTACTTTACGCCTAACACGATTAGGGAAGATGAAGAGTCAAAAGTCAAAACTCCAATCGAACGTGCGGAGGCTTTGTCTAAACGCCTGAAAAAATTGGCTAATACGGAAATGTCAAAAGGTATTTACTTAGGTCCAAAAGTCAAAAACTCTGTTAAGGTCGCAGGTATTCTGGCGAGACTAAAAGTAAGACAAAAACACCAAGACTGGAAAAGTCAAAAGGTTAATGAAACCTTTACGACCAAAAAAGATGCTTGGCGAAAAGGGATTATAACTAACATACCTGATAAAAAGACAATGTATTTTACGGGTAAACAAACCTCTTACGATACGGCTGTTGTTTTCCGACAAGCCATAAAAGTCAAATAATGTCGTATTTTCAAGGTAACCTTTTCCAACTCAAGTTATCCAAAAAAGAACTTCTTCCTTTTCTGTCTATGTTACCCATAGTTGAACTTGGGGCTAACGAGGTAGAAAAGTCAAAAGCGATGAAAGTTATAGGCTTGGACAATGAACTTGTTTTTGACTTATTGAAACACCATGACCTCGATTTGCTAAACGCTTATCGTATTGTGTTATTTGTGTTAAGCCTAAAAGAGTTTCCTTCTGACCTCAATCCGTTTCTACGAAGAATAAAGTTCCTCGACAAGGGATTTGAGACACGCTTTAAGAGAATGCTTGGACGCACATCTGTTTCTGAGAATAATATTTCTGTGAAAGAACTTAATAGTTGGTGGGAATTAAAATCCAAATACGATGATGGTGGTAAACCAATAACAGAATAGGTATAACCCAAATCATGTTAATCGTAGCACTACACGCCGTCTGCCATTTTGGCAGGGTTGAGTTCCGCTATGCGAAGAAAGGCGAAACCCAATAATCCCTACATTCTATTATAGAAAAGGTTTAAGGAATAACGACCTATTTTCGCCTATACAAGTTATCGTTATTCTGTAATTCAAGGAACGGTAAGGAGTTATGTCCAAAATATTTCATAAATAGTTGTTCAAAACTTGCCCCCCCATGACTATAATAATATGTAGGGAATGGAAGTAAGACGCTGAACCATAATAATAACCTAAGTGAGATACTTGAAAAATACTTTGGTGCGTTCCTTCCCTACATTAACCCACTCTAATAACAATAATAGAAAAAACCAAATGCGAAGCACCTATATTTCAGAACGAAAGTTCACTTATGATAATGGTAAGAAAACAGAACGCCATGTTCTCTCTACCGCCCACAACCAAAATACTCTGCGTGGATTCGATGTGAGTAACCTTACAAAAGGACAAATCACTCGTATCCGTAATGCTTGGGAGAAAATCCAAAACCAAAATTGGAAGTTGGAAACCAAAGAACGCAAAGTTATGGACGCTGTTGGAAGTCCTGCGAAAAGTAATTTCCGCACCTTCAAGACGGCAAGTATTAAATCATTTGATATGTAATTATAGATATATTTAATGTAAAAACTTAAAGTTTTTTAGCCTTCTAGCGATTATGTTGGAAGGCTTTTTTTTTGCCCATTTTGTTCCTTTTTCGCTTGACATCGAGGGGGGGATATGTTATAATATACGCCTAATAGGGCAAGAACTACCTTACCAAATTAACCATAAACTCGTTGGAGCAAAACCAAATGTCTAATAACTTTGTAATTGACAATACAAAAAAAGAAGTCTTGACCACTCTTATCAAAGGTGGCAAATCATGTTTAATCACAGGCGCAACAGGTGCGGGTAAAACCACTTTCTGTTACTCACTTGCTGATGAACTTAATATGAATCCTGTTGTTATCAACTGTGGTTCAACCCAAGATGCTAGAACAAGTTTACTTGGGTATTTTACTTTGGAGGACGGAAACACAAAGTTTCAACAATCTGATTTTCTAAGTGCTATTCAAAAACCGAATACACTTATTATCCTTGATGAATTATCAAGAGCAAGTGATGATGCTTACAACATCATCTTTCCTATTTTAGATTTCCGCCGTAACATTCGTGTTGATGAAGTTGCGGAAGGGCATGAAATAGAAGTTGATGGCTCAGTTAGGTTTGTCGCTACCGCAAATGTTGGTATTGAATACTCGGCTACTAGAACTATTGACCGAGCGTTACAAGACCGTTTTATGGTTTTCAACTTGCCATACTTAAACAAAAAACAATTAAAGTCTTACATTAGGAAGCAACACGATAAGGAAACTGCGGAAGCAGTATCTCCGTTGCTTGATGTTTACTCTTACACCCACAAAATGTTTGCTGACGGCAAAATTGGAAGTCGTTTGTCCACGAGGGCTGTTCTTGATGTTTTACCTTTGGTAAAAACTTTCTCGACGAAAGACATTATGGAAACTGTTATCTTATCTCAGTTTTCACAAGATTCATCTAGCATTATCAACGATGCTAATATCATTCGTGAATATGCCGATAGCATTGGGATTTATAACTAATGAGCAAGAAAGTTTTTCAGCCTAACGAAGATGTTAAGATTGACGCTGAGTATATGGAACGATGGCTTGGTGGGGTAAAGATTCATTCTTTATCCCCTAAGACCCTGTTTGATTTACAAACTTTGTTATCACACTACAGGGATATTATTGTTCCTATGGACAATGTAAAAGTTTCGTTTCCTGTAGAGGGTTTTGATACTGCCTGTGCTTCTGTTGATGAAAAAAAGATTTTCATTCCAACTCAAGTGTTACAGGAGGGTAAAATAGATGAAACCATTGGTTTGGTTATTCACGAATTAAACCATATCAAACACTCGGAAAAGGAATCGACTTTGTTAAAGGTCTGCGCTAACTTTATTATGGTGTGTTTAGATTCTATCTTTGTGGAAACTAGCGTAGAAGGAGAATATCTTTCATTGAAAGAAATAGTGTATCAAGGAGGTTTTAATTTTGCGCATATTCAGCAAGGTTATCCCCAAACACCTATGGAAGAATTTTTCTCAATGTGTATTAAAGATGTTATGCTTTTGTTAAACTCGGTTGAGGATATTCGGATTGACGCTATATGCCCACATAACTTGAAAAAATACATAGACAAGATAGACACTAACTCGTTTGAGAATTTCAAAGAACATTATGAAAATGGAGCGTTAGACGATGAATCTTTAATGAACATCGTTTACCGTATGCTGTATCATCATAAAGGTTTTATTCACGACCCTACTATCTCCAAGCGTTATGGGGATACAGAATACATCAAAAGCAGTTTACCTAAAACTTATGTTCCTACTTTGTTAAAAAGTTTTAAGAATGAAATTAAAGAACATTGCGAGGAGATTTACAATAGTTTTAGTCCATCTCAACCGCAAGGAAAATCTCAAACTGATGAATACCTAACGCTTATGGAAACATCATCAAATGAAGAAAGTTTCAACAAAATGTTGGGAGAAGATAAATCTTTTTCTGATGAATGTGTTGAGGGTGTTGAGTTCGAGGATTCTGAGTTAGACCCTAACTCAAACTTGGAAAACCGAAAAACTGAATACCAAAAACAAGAAGAAGATAACCGAGAACTGGCAGAAATGCCTTCTTACATGGAAGCATCTATAAATGTTTTCAAGAATGTCGATGTTGTAGATTGTTCAGAACAATTTACAGACAGATACGGCGATACTAACCAAATAAATTACAAAACACTACTAATAGGATAATGCCTCAAACCACAACTAAAAAACTACACCTTTACCAACCAAAATCACCACTTGCTTACGCTGACACCATGAACGAGGAATTGCTTTCTGAGTTTGATTCTACGGACATCGAAGCATACGAAAAAGAAGAAGTCGTTATGTTCGGTTTCCGTAAGGAAGATATTACTTCCACTCAAACTGTAATTGAAGAAGTTTCACAAGGATTAAAATTTTTGTTCGGCGACCAATCTAAACAATTAAAATACATTGAGAGAGCCTTAACTAAAGGCGAAACTATTTGTGATTCACATTACGATAAGTTTGTGAGAGCAGAAAGGGTTGAAAAACTAATAGATAGTGCTAAGTTAAAACACAAAGGACAGGCAACCCAAGTTGGTTTGTCTGAAACTAATGTTGAGGAACTTAACTCTGCTATCGCATACCTTACCGAAAAAGGTTTTACATTTGGGCGAGATTTTACTGCCCATAATGCTATTGACATATCAAAGGCGCACTACCTTGAACAATGCCATCTCGATGAGGATTTAGTAAGCCTATCAAACGATGTTGCGGATTGTAAAGAATGCGAGTTGGAATATGAAAAAGGCAATGTAAACTTATCAGCATACTCTTTAAGTTGTCGCTGTTACGAGGATAAGCCTCTTGATATTAACTTTAAGGATAACGCACCTCAGTTTTATGTATATGGAGAAACGCCTAATGCCTAAACCGAGAGTAACGATAGACAAAGAAGTGATGTTTGACGAGGATAAGTTTTCTCGTCGTTTTGATGTGTTAGGTTTTCGTGATAACTTATACCACAAGTTTTCACGCAACATAATGTTATTACTTGATAGCAAAAAACCTAGAACTACCTTTACAAATAAGGGTAGACTAGAACCTCGCAGAGCATACCGTTATAACTTTTCTGACCAACTGTTTAAGCAAAACCAATCTACCCCAACAGGAGATACTACCATTCTATTTTTGATTGACGGTAGTGGTAGTATGGAAAGTTCCGATAGAATTGAAAAATGTAGTGCTATTTGCTCTGCGTTTGGAAAAGCAATAAACGATGTTACTAAAAACCAAATTAAGTTTGAGTGTTTTGTAAAACACGCACCTCCTACGGACGATGTTGAATACGGAGGTAGGTTTGTTACCCTTACAAAAATACTTTCCAACACTAAGAGTTCTATAAAAGATTTCGATAAAATTTTAAGGCTTACCACCCTTAGCCCTTTGAAAGTAACTGACACAAATCGACCTATTGGTAGTTATACTGCTGAGTTTGCTGTGTTACCTGCTTTGCGGAAATACATGGCAAAAAATCTTACGACTAAAAATGCGATTGTAGTAAACCTTACTGATGGTGGGGCTTACTGCGAATTGGGAAAAGATGGCACTTACAGTTTTCGTGATAAGGAAAACGGACAGATGAGAATTAAATACTTATCTCAAGTTCCTCATGTAACTGTTATGGTAGGAAATGATTTGGACGAAAAGGAATTAGCCGAAGTGTATGGCAATAATGTAGTAGAGTGCGCAGATGATAATTTTGTGCCTAATCTTTTTAAGATGTTTATGGGATTTTTGGAGGATACTTATGAGTAATAAACTAACAGCAAAACAATGGAATACTCTTTGGGAAAAATACAAAAACTTAATGTATAGTATTTCTTACCGAATAGGTGGCGATAGGATTTGTAATAGTCTTGAGGATAGCGTTCAAGAGTTATCCATTACTGCTATGGACGCTTGCCTAGCATACGAAAAGAAAACAGGAAAAAAGTTTGATGAATACATAAATACTACCCCATTTAACAAATACATTAAAACTTGTTTATGGAATAGGAAAAACAACAACGGCTTGAAGATTGAAAAGAAAAGAGCAATCAACAGTCATTGTAGTTTAGATGAACAAATAGCGGAAACAAATATAAATCTCAATACTGATGTTTGCCCTGTTTCTGCTTTGGTAGATGATGTATGTCTTACAGACGAACTGATTTCTGTAAGAGATGTAATCCTTACCGACACAAACATGATTAAGCCTAACGGCAGAATCAACATCTCAAGATTATCAAAATATCTTGGGAAAAGTAAACCAAATACACAAAAGGCACTCGCCGAACTAAAAGAAAAATACAAAGATTTTGAGGAAATGAATAATGTCTAAGTTTAGAAAAAATAAAACAACACCAAAGATTGAGGTCTGCGGAAAAACACCTGTCTCTCCTGTTTTCGCAGGATTCAAAGATGTTATGGAGAATTTAACATACGGCATACGAAACAATAGTGCTATTTTGGATTCTGAATTGCGAGTGTTAATTGAAAACTACGAAAAGTTCCGCTACTTAAATAGTGGCGAAGCATTTTTTAGCGTAACCAAAGAGCATGAACCAAAATCGAATTTCGTCGAGCAACCACATAAAAGTGGTTTAATTGTTTCTGTTGGTATGTTGCGTTTACTGATAACTACTATCCTCCCTGTAATGTTAAAAGACCGTTATACTCATACTCATAGGGGCGATAAGCGTAAAAAGGAAACTAAAAGTATGGATTGGGTAAAACCAGATTTCAAAAGTATGAAGCATTGGTTCAAGTTGTTGGATACAATTTGGTTTGTGAAAGAAAGCCCTTGCGATATTATTGAAGCAACAGGACGAATAAAAGTATTCAACCAATGTAACACAAAAACAAGATACGGTTATCGTATGAGTGGTATGCCAAGCCCCTTAACTAACATTTTCATGTCGAAAAGATATGAACCAACATCATGGTATAATACTTGTAGAAAGTGTTATTACAATGACCATGCCGACCATGTTTGGAGGGCAAATTACAAAAATGATTACGCACCTCTAAGAGACTACGGAATGTCTTATGACACCATTTTGTCTGAAACAGCAATGTCGCTATAACCTTAACCCTAATAATAAAATGAAATTATCAAAGAATAAAATAACCTTTTTAGCAATAGCATCTGTGGTATTGACTATCTCCTGTGTTATGTCGTGCGTAACCCCTACGCCAAAAACAAAAACGCCTAACGCTTTACTGTTAGAGTGGAATGAAATTTACGAAACCCTCGATACCACGATTGACGAATCAGTTGATATGGAAGTTTGGGGGTTGCGTGAGAAACTAGAACCTCATGGTATTACTGTGTTTCGTGTAGACCCAAATAATGTTGAACACCAACGCCGATACCAAAGACATCTTTTGGGTAACTTAAACCCAAGAATGGAAATGACGGATTGGCAAATACATAAAGCGCACTCGTATCCTGTAAATGGAACAATGTATGATGAGAGTTGCCCTCATTGTAGAAAAGAAATGGTGGAATATATAAATGTAGGAATACAAAGATACAAAGCCGAAGTGGAGATGGGTGTATGAGAAAAACAAGTAAATACAGAATGTTAAAACGCTTTAGCCACAAATCAAAGGCTGAAGCGTTTATGGAAAAACTAGGCAGGGATAACTTGTCTATATTTACAAGAAAGTTTAAGGACAAGGATAAGACTCGTGTCTATGTAAGAGAACTTGTAAGGAAGGGAAGTAAATGAAGTTTTTAGAAAATTATTTTAGAAAAGGGTTTTACACAATGGCTTTCCTTAGAACGCTTGCGTGTATTATCCTTTTGATACTTGCGTTATGCTCATGCGGAACTATAGAATATGCTTACTCAGAAGCATCTTGGGTATCACATCAAATTCACTTTCAAGAGAACATGGATATGCCTAACTGCCATTGGTGTTTTGAATACAACAGACAAATACCTTAATTATGCCAAATCATTGTAACACAACTTTACATCTTGACGGAGAAGAAATCCACCGCCAAGAGTTTGTAGATAAGAATAAAGGTTTTTCATGTTGGGATACTAAGCAAGAGAATGAATATAAAGATTTATCCTTTCACGCACAAGTGCCTATGCCTAAAAAACATATCAACAGCCATAAGAAAAAAACATCAAATAGTGATTGGTATGGTTGGGCTAATAAACAATGGGGAACTAAATGGGAAGCCTACGAGGTTTGTCTTGACCATCATAAAAACTACACTACATATAACTTTGATACTGCTTGGTGTATTCCCGAAGCATGGTTGAAAAAGGTTTCTAAGAAGTTTCCAAATATAAAGTTTAATGTTGAGTGGGCTGAAGAAGGAGGTTGTGGTGGCAGATTTATGTTACACAATGGATTCTTTTTTCATGTCCATGAGTTTAACGAAAAAGAATGGAAAGAGTTTATGGGGTATGATGATGACGAAGAATAAAAAGAAACCAAAAGCAAAATTAACCAAACTTCCTCCATGTATTATATGTGGGGGAACAGGTATTCACGAGGAAAAAATTAAAGGTTACAGACGATACAAATGTTGGTCGTGTAACGGAACAAAAACACAACAACTAAACACATGAAAAAAATAAACACACTAACACTAATATCGGTTATCCTGTTATACACAACAACCGTAATGTTTGCTTTTAGTATCCCTAGAGCAACATACCCAAAGAACTTTATACCTTTTTGGTCGCAACCAAGAGGTGGACACGAAACAACATTGTTGAATACAGCACAGATTGTTCGTATCGTTCCTGTTTTCGACCCAAATGAAGAAGAACCCAATCATAAAGATATTCAACACTTAGAAGTGTATATGACTGATGGAAAGGTTCTAACAGTAAACGAGAATTTCGCAGAGTTTTACCAAAGAGTAAGAGTATCACAGGCAAAGTAATGAAAGATGATTACAAAGTAACACCAATACCCAAAGAACTATGGGGAGCATTAAATCTTGTTACTCACGAAGTAAGAATGGCATTGGCTATAACTCGTTCAAGAGATACTCGTTTAGCCAAAGCAGTAGCATTACTTGATGAATATGCTTCTTGCTTTGGTGCTGATGGTAGAGTTTCACAAAGAGGAGAAATACCACAATGTTGGAACGCAGAAACTATTTTCACACCACACAGAGAGTTTGGTAAAGAAGAAGTTTGTAGAGAACAATTAACATTTAATTTTGAGAACAATGAAACTGAGTAAAAGAGAAGCAGACGCAAAAATATTAAACACCCCATTGAAGTGGGGAAAATATGCTGTCATTAAATGGTATGCCAAATCATCACTCGCTTATCGGTCAGCCGACTTTGCTATTATGAACACAGCAAGCGGAGGTTATATGTATTCAGAAATTTGGTCAGCGAAAGCCTTTGGCATAATAAACAAAGGACTCGAAACGCCAAACAAAAACAATGATTGGTGTTATAGTGCTGTAGTAAATGTACAAACAGGCAAAATAGAGTGGAGAAACTACGCTGATTAAGACTATAATAAAGTATGAGTAATACACTAGAACACAAAATTACAGAAGATGGAACACATGAGTTCGATTTTCAAAACCTTAAAATCCATCTAACAGATATTAGCGGTGCTAATATTGGTTCAGAAGGAGGACTGCGCTTTACGATGAGCCTAAAAGAATCTATGAAAGGTAAAGAAGTTTTAACCAAAGTAGATGAGTTCATCGTATATCCCGATGCTATAGATTGGAAAAACGGCGGTAAGATGAAGCCAGAGTTTGAAAAAAGAATTAAGGAAGCACATGAATCTCGTGGAGAATCCTTAGCAGACGAAGCAGACCCTCAAAACGAAGAAAAAGAACAATCAGTAGATGAGTAAAGAAACATATATCGTAAACAAAAGATGCTTTGCCAATGAGTTCGTATCTGTTAAAGCAAACTCTAAAGCAGACGCAATAGCAAAGGCAAAAGAAAACGAGGGGAATACCCTGTATGGACATCTTGAGTATAACGGTTATCTTCCATCTAATATGTGGTCTGTCGAAAAGATGAAAGAGACAAACGAGCATTATCGTGAAAACCCATCAAAAAATTGAAGGAGAAACAAAAACCCATGGACACAGAAAACAATACAAGTGGTAGTGAAGGAGGACACCCATACTTTACTACAGCACATAAACAATCACTAAGACTAAGACTAATGAATAAGTATAACCTATGGTCTACAATACTAAACTATAAGTTAGGTAGCCCTCTATTATCAGACCTCTATAGTCTAATCAAATGTGGTGTTATTATTAAGATTTTATTCTTTTTATAACCCAAAACGGATTAAAAGAAGATTAAAACTCGGCACATACTTGGTAAAACTAATATAATTTGGTTGCTCACATAGACTTGATGCTCGTGTTCCTGTTCCAAATATGTGCCGTTTCTTTTATTCTTTTTTGTATAAACTAATACAATCTTGTTATAACTTGATGGTTTTTTTATTTCAGTTAGGGGGCTTGCCCAAAACATTAAAAAAAACAATAGCCATAACGCCCCCCATTTAATCCGATTTCATGTGATTTCTTAACCATTAAAAGTCAAAAACTATTTAATATATTCTATTAAACTAAGAAAAGTCAAAACTATATCCCATTTAATTTTTTTATTAAATACACGAACCTCGCACGGTAGCAATACTATGCGAGGTTATTTTTTTGTTCTAAGAAAAGTCAAAAGTAATATAGCACTAACACACACATAAGGAAAAGTCAAAAACACAATAAAGTTGGCACGTTCAAGAGCCACGACCGCTAACCTGAGATATCTATTGATTATATTATGTAATTTGTTCCGCTGTGTTAAACCATGTTATACCTATTTTACTTTAACTAAATCCCATAAGGATACAATCCCCATAAGAGCCTAATATTATACCACAGCCTAAGCATATAGTCAAGTGTTATGTCCTTTATATTAAAGCACTTACGCGCGCCCGTTCTTTTTATTCTTTTTTACTCACAACTTTTCGCATTTAAAACCTGCGGAGCAAAGGACTTAGGGGCGTGGCGGTGCACTCGGTCTGCCAAAATGGCATACTAAGCCCCTTCTTCTAAGTAAAGAGGCTTAATGTTATCAAAAGTTATTCGCGTAAGCGTCCTGTCCTTATTCGCAACCCATTTCCCTTTACAATGGGAACAAGTTACACTTGTGGTAGAACGCTCATCAAGGTGTAGAGAGAAAGTATCACACTCTACACACTTTAGACAGCCGAGAGAGAGGCTTTCTAATAACCTCTCCCTCTTGCTTTTAGATATGCCGTATTTACTCACTTAATTCTTGCTCAAGTAAAGCGTCAATATCAATATCTTGGGAAGCAAGAATCTCTTGAGCCTTTTCCATACGGTCAGCCTTTAGAGATGCTATTTCCTGCTCTAAACTTGCTTGGGTTTCGTTAGCATTAGCCAAGTTTACATGGCATTCTTCAATTTGTGCTTGAAGTTTAGCGATACGAGCGTCCAAGCCGTTATCTGAATTAGTCCAACGACGAACTTTGGTCAATTCTTTCTGAACATTCTTAATAGAAAAGTCAAAAGCCTTAATCTCTTTGTGGTCTGATACTACCTCACGAGCGACACGCTCTTTGAGTTTAGAAATCTTCTTCTGAGCGTCTTGAAGTAGTTGAAATGCGGAACGATGTTTTGCCATGTGTATAATCTCCTTGATTTGGGTAATGGACTTGATTTGTGAATGTATATTATACCGTCGCCTATAGCGTTTGTCAAGTAAAAAAAGTCAAAAACATTGATTTTTCTAAAAGTATTTAAAAAATAATACCCCAGCCCCAGCCGCAGCCGCCAGGGAAAAGTCAAAAGTCAATACTGCCAAAATGGCAGCCGCGGTGCAGGCTCTGCTAATTTCCCATAGCATACCCATGGTCAGTAAAGCAACGCTCTGCGTGAGAGTATGCTCTATCCTCTTCTTCACAGTGCCAAGAGCGCTGACCCTCCTCACAATCACAGAGGACACGGTCAGACCATGCGACATTTTCGGGAAGTTCCCAGATTTCAGAGCTAAGCCAAGTAGCACCGACATATCCAGTATCCGAGCATTTAGAACAATCAAAAGAGGTGGTAGATTTCATTATACATATTATAACATAACCGTAACACGCTGTCAAGTAAAAAACAATAAAAATTCGGGCGGGGTGCAGGTGACTGCCAAAATGGCAGGGTTTTTTGTGAGAAACCCTAGAAAAACTCCCTCCCTAATTTACTTTACACGCCGTGAGGTTAGCGAGATATAATCAATCAATCTACATATCAAATGAATCAAAATAAGGGTCAGAGCCATCGCAGATATCATCGACATCTTCCACAGCCTTGTCCATTGCCTTATCCCCTTGAGGACAGTCGCAATATATTTGACCGTCAATTAGACCGTCATCATAACACGCACCGCAGTTAGGCATATTAGTAGCCTCACACGCCTCATTAGGCGAGTAAGAAGAATCATAGTAGTTGATTGATTTCATTATACATATTATATCATCGCCGAAGCCTCCTGTCAAGTAAAAAACAATAAAACTTTTAAAAACAGGGTAAAATGACCGGACTGCCAAAATGGCAGCCGGGGTGCAGCTCCCTTGATTTTTTCAAGGGGAAAGTGGGGTTTATTATATAAACCATTTTTCCTTGACCTTATGCCCATGAAGCGCGTATTTTATAACCTTAACCGATTTTGACCAACACGCGCGACATGACGCACATTTTCCTTTCCGCGTAAACGCTCGGCATAAACTTTCACCCTTGCTCGGCTTAAACTCATCGGCGGATTGTATAATGGTGGAAGTAGGCGCAGAGTTGCTCATTACAATAGCACCGTTAATA